>Ga0307509_10003117_pt1 | contig 25729 bp, 33 predicted proteins | sample 10_EM_MG_FD_202245 | JGI IMG/M metagenome (GOLD analysis project Ga0307509, IMG submission 202245) | Populus trichocarpa ectomycorrhiza microbial communities from riparian zone in the Pacific Northwest, United States - 10_EM | ecosystem: Host-associated > Plants > Roots > Unclassified | place... | reverse complement strand
TCCTGTACGATTTTTTTGATTTCGTTTAGGAGACGATCCGCCACGGCGCTCTGGACGATCACTCGTTCTGTTGACATGCAGATCTGAGATTCGATGTGTTGAAAATTGGGACACTTTTCAGAAAGGATCTTGAGGTAACCATACCTGACCTGAGTGTGCCATTGCTCCAAACGCTATGGCTCTCGCTGCCTCGGAAATGTCAGCATCTTCAAGTACCTAAGTGGTGAACCCATCAGTCACTTCTTCACTGGCATGGCAAGCAAATGTGATACGGACTACCGCTGGAGCCTTCCCACCCAATTCGAGGATACAAGGTTTGAGGTGCTTTGCAGCTTCCATCGCAATTATCTTCCCCACACGATCGCTTCCGGTAAACTGCGATAGCTTAGTTTAATTTCAACTTATCCGCAATGATCGCTTGGTAGGCTTACACTGATCGTGCGGACCGCTGGGTGCGCAATAATTTCGGCAGTCAAGGATGGGGCGTTTTCCCGGGAAATATTGATAAAATTGAGTACACCTGGGGGCAAGCCTGCCTCTTCAAAGAGCTCTGCGACGATTGACTGACTTCTTGGGCTGATTTCGGAACTCTTGAGGACGAATGTGTTTCCACATAAAATCGGGACGACGAGAGCCCTAAGGGAAAGCACAAACGGGGCATTCCACGGGGAGATACCAAACCTGTGTAATAAGAACATCAGGATTATAAGTATTCGATAATAAATTGAGTGGAAACGTACACTACTCCCTGCGCACGACGCTGAGAAATGACTTGAGCACCAGGGACCGTACTCGATGGATATATCTCCCCTCTCAATCTGTCGACAGTCCCCGCGTGCGTACGAAGAAAATTTCTGGCCCCCGCCCAGTTAAATTTTGCCCAATACGCTGCTGCAGCAGTTTCCTCCTGCGTACTTTCCACGATCTTGACACGATACTTATCCGAGACGACCAAGTCTGCAGCACGGAGGAGGATGTCTCGTCGGTCATTAAGATTGCTGTTCTCCCAGGTTTTGAAGGCCTCAGCAGCGGCCTCGATAGCTGAGGCACAGTCTAAGCCTGAAGCCGAGGCAGCCGTGCCGACGTGAACACCAGAATGGGGATTATACACGTTAAATGTCTCTCCGGTGGTCGATGGCACGAATTTTCCATTGATATAAAGCTGAGTAAATGGCAGCATAGTGTGAGGTTATGAGAAGGGTCGGGTCGGGGTAGTATTGGCCGCAGGATGAATCCAACAATATGGGGGCTCTTTATCAGCTGATGATGTAATTCCCGGTAGCCAGCCTCACGAAATGAGGGCTCTTCTATAATTGATCATTGCTGTGGTACCTACGGGTTGGGCGGGTTGAACGAACTAAAAAAAAATAGGCAATGATTAGCAAGTCAAATCGTGCCATGACCATGTGGAAAGAAGAGAAGTAACCAAGCAGAGCAAGTTGCGCTGTAAATCCCACTACTTTCTCGTGGTTCTGGTTCAACATTCAACTTGGGGTTTTCGAAACATTGGATGTTGAAGCTTGAAGAGTAGACCGCAAAGGCAAAGGTGAAATGAATTACAACAACAAAAACCCAAAAAGTCGAAGGATATATAAGGGTACACGCATAAAATAGACTGCAGAAACCAGGAAGAATTATAAGACGGTATGCAAGTAGAAAAAATAGATAGCTCCAACTCCCTGATTATAGCTATGGCTTGCTCGACGACCCATCTGCCACCCACTTCCGCCGCGTCGCATTCCTCAGCTTCAATTTCCGCGAGTTCTTCCCCATCTCCTCCTTCCCGCGATACTTCCACATGAAGTCCTCTGTATGTGGGACATAGAAGAGGCGGTAAGTCCGCAGACAAACTTTGATCTCAAGTCCGTCTTGAGAAGACACGTCCGGCTGGATCTCGCGAACAGCAGGAGGAAGATTTCTATTCAGCCGTTGAGTACAAAGGGAATCGAAGGATATAAACAACGAAGCTTACTTGCGCAAGAATGGTCTTCTCACCTTCCCTTGAGGGACGCCTTCCGTTGTCTCTCCCTATAAAAATATTGTTAGCAATTATTTTTGATGTTAACAAACGTTGCAGCTTACCGAGACAAACGCGTCAATGTAGGATTGCCAGCGTCCAGTCAGAGCCTCCGTGTTATCGAAGTTGCCATCATCCTTTCCAATCAGCTGAATTGTCATCGTCCTCAACTCTGACAACTGATCACATCAAGTCAGAACATAAGTTTCGACAAGGGATGAGGATGGATCCAACTAACCCAATCGATCCGGAAAACATTTTCATCTGGCCCTAAGACGTTCTCTGCCTGGTGCCTGTAATTGATGCGGTCTTGAGTTGTCGGAGATGCGAGTGAACGTTCGCGTTTGAGGGCTTCGAGCAGGTCCTGGCTTTTTGGGTCTGCAATCACAGTTTGAACCTATACAGACAATTAGAGATATGAGTATGGGTAAAGCTAGTAGATTCCAAAGAGAAAGATCACCTGCTTGATGATAGCACCGATCAGTTTGTCGACTGTAAATATTTTGTATGCATTCTACAAGACAAGGTCAATCTCAATAATCCAAAGACCACAGAAAAAGGAATAAAACTAACCTTGACACCAAAGATGGCCCTCGTTTGATCCTCAAAGACCTGCTGTTCAATCTCATTTGTGAAGAGACGCTCGCATTGAACCAGAAGCATCTCGTAATGATGGTTTCTTGGGGTCCGGGTACCCTCATCCCTTGAGGTTGTCCCCGCGTTTGGATTTGAAAGTCTCGCGGCAAGGTTCTTAAAAACCGTCAACCGAGAGTAAAGCAGCTACAGTGAAAATATTTATTTTAACACCACATTTCCCAAAAAAACAGAGATACTGCATACCTCGATCAGTCGCATCAGGGCGTAGAAGGTCGTATTCGTGAAAAATACATTATTAAACTTTGGCGACCTCTTTGTCGGAATAAATGGCTCTCCATTAGGCTCCTCGATCATAACCACCGGAGATGCGAACCGTGACACCGCAGGGGACGCGACATCCTGCGCCCTCGTCTTCCTGTTCGTCGACTTTGCCTGCTCGCTCTTCAACAGCTTCTTACGCAGGTCGCCCCCAGAAGAGACGTTCGGTACATGTTTCCGCCCGTTCCGACCCCCACCGGCGCTTGCACTCCGAACGTTGCTAACCACGCTCGCACCCTCATTCTCATCCGCGGCGCTGGCCACTTCTACATCGCTTGTGTCACTCTCCACAATTTCATGCACGACAAAGCTCGAATTGAACTCCACTGGATTAAGAGCGAAGAACAACGGGATAAAGGTCCTCAAAAAGCTCTCGATCCGCTTGCGCTCCGTCACATTCAGCTGGCCCTGGGTGCGATCCAAAAACGAGAACGTCAACTTGATTGCGTCTTGCAGCACAGCCTCGTTGTCGACAGAAAACTCCAACTGGTAGCGGGGCCGCGTCCTTGCGAAGAGAGGATCAATCAGTGCTGCCCGTTTCGCCTGCTGTTCTTCTCTCGCTGTCTCGATCTGGTTTACCATTGACTTTACAGTGAGAGCTTTCTTGTCGGCAGCCTTGAACGAGATAGCCTGATGGTCCAAACTCTTTGCGTAGTTTCGCGCATCGACCTCGCGCCACACCTTGTTCCACTCGCTCTGCGCCCTCTTCCATTCCGCCTGCTTTTGCTTGAGCCGCTGGAGGACAGCTGGAAACGCGAGCACAGGAACGTCCTGCATCGTCTGGATCACGTTCAGTCCGACCTCACGGCCGTAGATCTTCTTGATTATCCGCTGGTGGATGGCCTTCCATGACCCGCCCAGATTTGGTTTTAGCTTAAAGTTCGCCCGCTCCTCAGCGCCCATCTGAGCGATTTTGTTGTTAATAGGCTCGAGCATGAGGATAGTGCGGTGGATAGCGTCAAGGTGAAAGTCATATTCGTGGCGCTCTTCTTCGCTGCGGTGTAGGGCCTCTTCATAGATGTTCTTACGGTGCGACACGAAACCAGAATCTTCGCTCGTCCATGTAGGATGGGACACCCACTCGTCGTTCAGCACTGATCGACACATCTCATCTCGTCCAGAACACGGCACATTCGCTTCCTGGGAAGAGGTAACAAGTCAGCCAGGAGTAAGAAAGATATTGAAATCGCATACACTCGCAGACACCTTCCGATAACTCCCATACTTCTCACTCAGATCGATCCTTCCAGGCCGCTCTGGGAGACCCGCAATCGCCGGTTTTGTCCAACTGCTCTGACTGTTTTGCTCCGACAAAAAATGCTCCCTTTCCTTCTTCTCGTCCCATCCTAAAATCTCCCGAAATTGCTTGTACAGCTCCGTGTTGCCAAGGAAATTCCGGCTTTCCTTCACCAACCGGGCTGTGTCAATGTGGTTCTGCGCGAACAAGTTGACGAGTTTGAGGAATTCAGTGTAGAGATCGCGGTTGTCCAATGCCCGCTTCACGCGATCAAAGAACATCGTTTCGTCGTTGGTTACTGGGAGGCGGTGTGGTTGTGGCGGAAGAACGTGATGACTCGTTCGACGGGGAGAAGCTGGGGCGGCGATGACATGCTTGGGGTTATAGGATAGTGGCGTAAGGTCTTGTGCTGGGGCATGTCTAGCTTTCTGTGCGATGATCAGAGAGTATTTATGGCGCAAAGACTTGTTATATACCTTGGTGGGTGGTAATGTTTTGGCGGGTGTTGGCTCCTTTTCTCGCTCCCGCTCTTTCTCCGCCGCCCTTCGTTTGCGCTTGAGAGGTAGAGATTGATGGCTGCTCATCGAGTTTGCGACAACGTCTAATTTTCGTCGATTCTTATCTTTGTCACGTGTGATTGCGTGTGAAGGAACATCGTCCATGAATGGCTGGCTTCGCTCAGGCATAAAAACACGAAAGTCATTTCGGAGGTCAGGGGCGTCCTTGAAGAGTTTGGCAATCTGCCTCGACACTTCCTCCTGGATAAAAAATCAGAAAATCTTCCTAGTTGTAGCTTTGCCTCGTAACGGACCTCGTTAATGGTCTCGGGTTTGTGGTGGTATCGTGAGAGGATGTCCAGGAACTGTCGATAGGTTTCTGGGTCACAGCGTTGCTTGATTTTTTGCACGTACTGCACAGCAGGTTCGATTGCTTGTGGGGGCTCTGCACCGTATGCTCCACGAGGATCAGGGGAAGTAGGTGGTGCCGTGTGGTCGTTATTTGCGCCTGTTCACCATGATAAGGACAATGCAGGGTAAAGGAGTAGAAAATAGGAATGTACCGTAACCATGGGTTGTGTCGTGGCGGGGGTCAGGCGTGGACCACGGCGGTGAGCGTATCGGTTGGTTGACGTTAGTGCTTTGGATAGTCGTTCCCGTTGGCGTTGTAACAGTGATGATTCCAGAATCGTAGGCGTCGGTGGAGCATTCAATCCGATATCCAACAGGTAGGAACGTATTAAATCCTTGGATAAGGGCAGGGTGACCAGTGAAGAGCTGAGAAACGCGAGTGATAACACCGGGTGTGTCAATTCTAAGGCAAAAAATGAGAAAAGCATTTTTGCGAGAGATAAGGCGTACTGACAGTTCGTTTTTGAATTCTTTCATGATATCAAGGAAGTGGTTGTAGACATCCGGTTTGTCCTGGAACTGGACTTTCACGTCATCAAGATATGTGAGTGCATCCGTGACATTAAGTGGTCGGTCTGCAGAGAGAGGATGGCTCTGAGGGTCCGTTGGTGAAGCCCTGCGGGATAGCTGAGACGTAGACGCCTGTGCAGGCGTGTCCTCCGCTTGCATGACGATGTCCTTGGAGTCGGATCGTGAGATGGCAACAGGCGGCACGGCTGGAGGGGTTGAAGCCGGTTCCATTTTCCCCTCGTCCTTCGCCAGAATCCCTGTAGCATCTGGCTTCGGGGTTGCATTTCCGTCATGGGTGGAGGACAATTGTAGACCCGGAGACTCGTCCGTTCGTTCGGCCTTGGTTGGCTCAGGGCCCGGGGTATGTATGTCAACAGGCATGGAGTCGGTGTCCATGGCGAATTTCGACGACGAGGTGGATCGCTGTGTCGCTGCCGGGACAGCGGTGACGATGATCAGAAAAGAACACACGGGTCTGTGCACCGATCCGGACTTGCCACGTGCGTCACGTGCAAATATACCCAAATTCGGACTGCACATATCAGCACGCCTTGAACTGCCTCAGTCCGCAGCCATTTGTTACTTGTATTAATACTGGGCCATGGTGGCTTATACCAAGATTCCTCCCCTCTAATTTGCCTTTTCAATGATATTACCGGAGAATGGACAAGCGTCTTCCTCTAAAGCAGACCAAGTGTTAGACGCAGAAAGCTCTGCAATTTCAGCAGCACCTCCGTCTTACGTTGGACGCAACGCTTATGTTCCAACCAACGACAAAACCCCGGCGTTTGGAGACGGGTCTGGACACCTTGCTTCTTCATCCGCGTCGACATCGTTCTACGCACCTGCTCCTTTTTCTGCGATCGCTGGTCCATCGGTCCCTGGACTTTCTCAAGACTCTGACGGATCGTCTTTATTCTCTCGGGTACCTCCAAGGGAATTGTCTTACAACTCCTTTCAGCCGATGTACTTGCTTTGCAGGGGCAAAACCCTCCAAAAGGGATTTCCACGTGCTCCACCTCCCTCTTCAATCCAGCCACATCCATTTAACTCTCATGATATAACTGAAGGTGACTGGCTGAGGTTTGTTGTCATCTAGATTACGATTGTTTGCAAAATCATGTTAATTTTGTTCCCTTTCTAGTTTTGTGGATGCGGTGTCCTCAGCCGCGAACTTGACGGAAAAGGATGTTAGGCGGTCTTACTTGCCCCTCGTTTCTATTGTCCCAATAATTAGTACGCATTTCTTTTCAATAAATTTCCACCACTTCCCAACTTTTTGCATTCAGGTCCTCTCAGTGCTGCAGGTGTCCAGAAAATCATGAAGCATCGGAAAGTTCACAAGGTGGCTAAACTCATCGATACCTGGAATCATGTAGGCAATTATTTCTTCAGCAACTTGCAATTTCTAACATATGCAAATTATAGCACTTCTTTGAGCCCAGGAAACTGAGAGTTGTTTTGATGAAAGGGGAGACAAAGCTCAGTGGCTTGACTGAGCCTCCCCTGGCTCCTCCGCCCCCACCTGCAAATTTGTCTGCGGCGAGGACCTTGGTTAAGAACCAACATTCAGAACCCAGTTCAAGCACTAGGAGTGATGAGAACTTTCGACTCTTCGTTGTTTCATTGTGAGGATTTCCGGTTGCCTGACCTATTCGTGATGACGAACTACATATGCCCAAACGACCATGATACCTCTGATTTAGTACCCTCCGTTTACATAATTTGTATCTGTATTTATTGTCGCCCCTTTGAAGATATTTCCATTCCTCTCCCACGTCCCACCACCTTGTACTTATGAGTTGTTCTCTACAGAAGCTGATTTTCGAAATTTCTGCCAATCAGGACTCGGGTCCATTTGCGGACCAATCACGAAATTATCTCTTGATCTTCTCAAGTTACACACTCGTAGCATTCCCTCGCTCCTAAAATGTCTCCGTTATCCAAGTCAATCTAACGTCCTCTTTTCCTTCATTCTGTCCATCTCACCTCGCCTCCTACATGAGTAGCTCGAATCGTCCCAAGGTCGTCGTCACCTGCAATCTAGGTCCAGATATCATGCCCCTGCTCCATGAGAGGAAGGATCTTGAGGTGCTGTTCTGAGTCTATCTGGATCCTGCGGACGGTACTGATCATTATATATAATAGCTGGTGGTTTGGACAAAAAGCACGTCGTGCGATCGCGATTGGTTGCTCCGAAATGCTGTTGGTGCAACAGCCCTCATCGTTCTCGTCACCAACAAGGTATGTTTCTCTCAAAAGGAACGTCGAAGACAAGAAATTCGCTAAATTCTGCCTACTAGATCGATCAGGAGCTTCTTGATGCTGGTGAGGGGATTAATTGGGTGGATGAGCATTCCTGATTTCCTTGCAATAGCTGGCCCGCAACTCCGTGTAGTATCCACAATGTCCGTGGGTTACGGTACGCACTTTCATCCCTGCGTGCCCATGTTGAGCTTCATTCCGTTTCTCCAGATCACTGCAACCTACAAGAGATTGCGAAACGCCAAATCAAGCTTGGTTATACCCCAGACGTTCTTACCGATGCTGGTACGTAGCCCACGTTTAGTTGGGGCATCGAGAGCATCTTCATTGAGAGAATACTCTTTAGTTGCCGACATCTCCATCATGCTGGCCCTAATGGCCGGACGCAATGCGCGCGAAACGATGGCCATTGTCAACGAGGGAAAGGTAAACAGCCTCCCGCCCGCCCAAAGTTAAAATTTTGAATCCGCATCCCAGTGGTCTTCCTACAGCTGGGCTCCTTTCCAATTTTGCGGCCACCAACTCAGCGCTACACCCTCCCACCCAAAGCGCACCGCGGGCTTCGTCGGATTCGGGCGTATCGCCCACGCCACCCTTGCACGGCTCATCCCCTTTGGCTTCACTCAATGCGTCTATTTCTCTAATCCCTCTTCCACTCCAAACCTCTCCCGAGATGCGTCTCTCTCCGCTTCCTTACACCTCGCACCGGGCTCAATCCGCCGTGTGAACCTGGTAACGGTCGCAGAAGAGAGCGATGTACTGTTCGTACTCACTCCAGGGGGGAAGGAGACGAATAACCTCGTGGATGAGTCGTTCTTGAGGAAGATGAAGAAAACCAGCGTGTTGGTGAACACGAGCAGGGGAAGTGTGGTAGATTCAGACGCGTTGGCCAAGGCTCTGCGCGAAGGATGGATATGGGCTGCGGGACTGGACGTCGTTGCGGGCGAGCCGAAGATATCTACTGACCACCCGTTGGTTCAGGAGCCAAGGTTGGTTGCTTCCTGTAAGCAAAATGCTCCAGCTGACGATCGACGATTTGCAATTTAGATGTGCCATTTTACCACATATTGGAAGCGCCACGCTCGAGACTAGGATAGATATGGCGACTTTGGTTGTTAAGAATGCACTGGCGGTAATCGACGGAGAAGAAATGCCTGCCTGCCTAGACCTAACACAATTGTGAGCCCTAGAATTATAGATGCTTTTTGACTGTGAATTGTCGTTCGTCACCATTTTATTTTGCGCAATTAAGCACCGCGAAAGTAGCAAAGTGACGGCCAGTACAAAATTATTTTGCGATGAACCACGAAGCTGCAATAAAATATATCTCGCGAGCACGAAAAAAAAATCTTTGAAAAGTACTATCGTCAGTGAGAATTATCATGTAAAAGGACAAGTCCTGGAAAAAGCACCAAAGTACCTGGTTTGCGCGGGTTTCGAGGCGCGTAAGAGTAACTTTAGGTTAGACTGGACTTGGGAGAGTAAGCCTTAAAATTCGGACCTTCATTGAACCACAGAATTAGTAAACTGGATATCGCTGGTCATTTGAAGGCCAGCTCAAAACAGAAAATTTGGCGGAGATGATCAACGCGACGCGTCGGGTCATTTAAACACGGTACGTAATCGGGAAATCATGTGACTTTACGCGTCTGTGTTATTTGGCTTTTTATTTGTTTTCCACGTGATGTTTGATACAAGTCTTGCCTCTGCTTGTTCAGGTTGTTGTCGACGACCATCTCGCTCTCCACCACCACCACCACACACTTTCCCAGAGCAACCCCCCACCACAGAGCAAGGTCAACATGTCCTCCAACATTCCTGTAAGTTTTTCAGGAGATTCCAGACGTTCTGAGCTCACCATCGTACATCCATCTCTGCCACACAGACACGCCGTGCAACACGGGCGACCCGTGCAATAGCGGTGAAAGAGAACGAAAACGCCAACGCTCGCCCTTCGCGAATTTCGACGCGTACCAAGCCCCTTGCATTGGCATCAACGACTACAGGCGTGGCAGGTGTCCCCACTGGCGGTGTGACCCGAGCAACGGCGGCATCACGGGCCAAAGTGTCAGCGGCAACGGCCGACACCAAAGCCGACATTTTCGCTGGCAAGCGCAAACGAGAGGCTCTCGGCGAAGTCGCTGTCGCGGGCAACAAACCTGTCGGTGCAGCAGCCAAAGGCAAAGAGAAGGAAACGTTCGATGGGGTCGTCATCAAGCAGAAAGGCGTCTCAGTTCGTCATCCGCTGCGTACCGTCGCGGGCTCTCGTCAAACCACTGCTGCCGCTGCGAAGAAGGTCAAGGAGGAACAAGATGTCGTCGTCGTACCTGATGACGACGCTATGGTTGTGGATCCCCCTCCTGAGGTGACCCTCCCAAGTCTTACGGTCCGAAAGTCGAACCTCTTGAGGGAAAGTCACACCACAGCTACGCGTCGTTCTGAAGGCCACCGCCGCGTTTCGTCGCGGTTACATTCTCGCCATCAGGGCGAAGACGAATTGGAGGACGATCAACCTGTCCATAAGAAGCGACGCACATCTTCCGCCCCTCCAGAAGAGGACCTTCAGGCTCTCGAAGAGGCTCGCGCTCAAGCGGAGGAAGATGAACACAATGCGCGTCTTGCTGCTGAGATGGCCACTTTCGCGGAAGAGGAAGAAGCTGACCCCGAAAATTCAGCTTGGGATGATCTCGACGCCGACGATAGCGACGACCCCCTCATGGTCAGCGAATACGTTCAAGACATCTTCCAGTACTTGAAAGAAGTCGAGGTATGTGTTTCACATCCCACCTCGTTGTTCCTTTATTAATTACATGTCTTCCAGCTTACGACGATGCCCAATCCGAATTATATGGAAAGTCAAAAGGAGCTCGCTTGGCAAATGCGAGGCATCCTGACTGATTGGCTAATTCAAGTTCACGTCCGCTTCCGTCTGCTACCCGAGACCCTCTTCCTCTGTATCAATGTCATTGATCGTTTCCTCTCCGCCCGTGTTGTTTCGCTGGCGAAACTTCAACTGGTCGGCATCACCTGTATGTTCATTGCAGCAAAATTCGAGGAAGTCGTGGCACCTTCTGTCTCGCATTTCTTGATGTGCGCGGATTCTTCATATACAGAGTCCGAGATTCTCCAAGCCGAGCGATACGTATTGAAAACTCTCGACTGGAATTTGAGCTACCCCAACCCAGTTCATTATCTTCGGCGCATCAGTAAGGCAGACGACTATAACGTCAAAGTGCGAACCCTCGCAAAGTATCTCCTCGAGATTGGGGTGCTGGAATGGAGGTTGATCGCAGCGCCTCCGTCGTTAATGGCGGCAGCATCAATATGGCTCGCTCGCCTGGCTTTGGGGATGGAACAATGGGTCTGTTGCTTCAACTACTCATTTTCCTTTCTTTTTTCCTGACCATTAATCTACAGACACCGAACCTGGCGCATTATTCATCGTACAAGGAGAGCGCCTTGTTGCCGACAGCTAATTTGATGTTGAACTACATCCTCAAGCCCATCAAGCACGAATCCTTCCACAAGAAGTATGCTGGCAAGCGCTACTACAAGGTATGTCGTCCTCGTTCAACCCAAGAGAATTTTATTAACAACACATTCCTCTAGTCAAGCGTGTATATGCGCGAATGGGCTCTTGACCGATGGGCGGAACAAACTCAAGTCAACTTATCCAAAGAGTTGGTCAGGTTAAAAGCGGAGATCAAGATACAACGCGAAGCTGAGGAGGCGCTGCTGCAGGATCGTGAAGATGAACATGACGGGGTCGAGGATTACACTCTTTTGACGGATCTCCGGGCTCGGTAAACGGATGCAGACAAAATCCTGGCCTTCACATGAATCGTACCTCATCTACCCACACCAACATTTTCTCCCCGTATATTTCCTCGCTGCCGTGCCTAACAGTCGGCGATCGTCGTGGACCACTTCCCATATTCCCATCCATTCAGCATTGTACAGGGAAACGGACCGTGCATCCCCCAATACCCACATACAATTCATCATCAGCATCATCACTATCAATCAATCATCATCATCCATGTCATTGTTGTGTTCTAGATCGTTCGTTCAAACATGCCTCCAGCTTCCAAATTGTCATTCGTTGTCCTTGCACTTGCTTTTCGTTCAAGAGTCTGCCTGCGGCTTAGGCTGTCGTTGTCAGTGTTTTGCGCCTGTTTTCGTCGGTTTGAATAGGTCTCTTCTCATCGGCATAGGCATTCTTCCCAGAAATTCCAACAATATGTCATGGATGCAACACATTTGCCTTCTTTGTCGCTCCTTGAAGCTTGTTTTCGAACCAACCACACAACCCATCTCCAATAACCCTTCCTCCATCGTTCGCCCACCCTTTCTTTTGTTTTGTATCTCGAATTCTCGTAAATGACCGAGTCTTAAGTGTCTTCGAATTGGAGGCATTTGTCAACCCTGGCCTCGAAAAGAACCCAGCACTGATTCTCTTGCTCTCCCAGGACCCGCCACATATCTAGCCTCTTTACAAGCCATTCGTCTTGTTATCATGGACTAATGGATCTGGTTCATACTACATACGTTTGATAATATAGATGGCGCTTTCGTGAGCTTGTATTATTCATTATTTAAATAAATGAAGTGAAGAAGCAAGCAATTTGGGTTTCTTTAGCGCACAACACGGTGTGGTGGAATGGCCCTCCTGTGAGATTCATCGTTGCCATTCCGACAATTAAGTCGAAGGTAAATCTATCCTGGATATGGTTCATGGCGAATGAAAGAATGAATTAAAAGTACCGGCCGGTGGTGGTTATCATGTATCTAAAAAGCGAGACTAAACAACCAATTCGCCTTCTACACTCTCCGGTTCGAGTGCAAGCCTTTCCAGGATTGTTTCATAGCGATCTCTGTCTTTCCTCCGAAGGTATCGAAGGAGTTTGGCACGTTGGTGGATGAGCATCCGAAGCGAACGTCTGTTGGCTACATCACGTTTAAAGTTCATGAGGTGGTTCCAGAGGTTGCGGATCTGGTAGGTCAGTAGGGCGACTGTGAAGAGAACGAACTATCATTAATGCTCCCAAGAACTGATTAAAGTATTCACGTACCCTGAACCTCGGTGCGTCCAGTGTCGTATGGATTTTCTGGCATTGAAAATGCCTTGATGATACGTCGGCGGTTCTCGAACGCAATACCGGCGGCATTCGCATTCCTCAAATCCAGAGCCTTGGCCAACAAATTTGCTTTTAACTGCTCATTCTTCTCCAGCTTTACGACCTCTTTCGAATACTTTTCCAGGGGTAAGCCGCTCGCGTTCATTTGTAATGAGACGGAAGGGAGCTCCTCGAACAACAACTTCTGCTCTTTCGCATCGACGCCGAATGCAAACTCCTTCGGCAAGTCCACCTTTCCGATAGAAAATTCTTTCGTGTTCATAGCGGTCGTCGAGATCAAGTCGGCTTCCTTGATGATGACCTTTGCCAGGTCGCAGTTGGCCCATTTTTGGGTCTCTTCGTGTGGGCGTGTACCGAGGACGACAGAGGGTCGGATGGCTGCGGCTTCTTTGAGACGCTGTGCGGTGTTGGCCAGGTTTATCTTCTTAGTACGCAGGCTAGACTTTTTGGACGCGTTAAGGACGGCGGAGGTGTGTAGGGACGTAGTGCATGTGGTTGTCGAGGACGAGGCCCATGAACCTACACCAATTAGCGTATTGCACCTGAAAAATGGAAAGTTTGCTCACCGTTTGAAATGCATGTTCGGAACATCCTATGATTGGAGGAGGAGGCTGATAATCCTCGACAAAACTGCACAACTATAGACGTCTGACGGACAGACAACGGACAACCTGGAAAGAATTTGTGAATGGTCACATGATCACAATCACTGTCATTTCGATGCCAACCTGGTCAGTGATACTGTACTATTAACACGAACGAAAGGAAATTTAATTAAATAACACAGCAAGACCGTTCTAACCTTGACATGTACGGTAGGTAAACAAAAAACGCGTCGCGTCTACTTGCATCTACAGCTCCATCTTGTCCTCCTTTTCCCATCCAGGATTTTTCTGTAGCACCACAAATCCTTCGAGGACATGGCTGAACGGAATGTATTCTTCTGTCGCGAGCTCTGCGCGTTCTGTCGTCCCCAGCCGCACAGGGGACTGATGAGTTTGGAAGCCAGATATCGTCCTGGGTTTTCCTGCTTGACCCACAACGTCGATAGCCTGTCGGACAGACAATTAGTATATGAAGCACAGAGGGTGCGTAGATAGGACTAACCTGGCCGACTCGAACAGTGACTGGCTTGTTCTCAAGATTCTCGTCAAGTGTGATCAAGAACCGAGGGTACATGGCAGGGGTGAGGAGGTACAACATCCAGTGGTACTTGTCAAGAATGACTTAAAAAATGAAGAGTCCAAGTCAAGATTGATATATTTAGCAATATATCGGTGGGACTTACAAGCTTTCGTATCCATGAACGCCGTCAGAGTGGCCAACAGACCTGCCACCGCTGGCCGGCTCATAATACTCCGGTCAGAGAAGAAAGGATTGAGCCCAATCGTTCCTTTACCCATATGCACCAATCCCTGTGCAATGCGGACCATGAATAGAGAATCTGGCTCCTTCTGGTAATATCCAGCGAGCTGTCTTAGCATCTGTGCGAGACGCGCATTGTTCGTTCCCCCGCCGACGAGACCCATCGCGAAGATGGCATTGATCGCGACTTGCAGGTCGTTGTCGTGGCTGTACTTGGAGAGGGTATCGAGGATAGGTAGTTGAGGATTCGACGCGCTGACGAGGCCGATGGCTAGAGGCACGGCTTTGCGGATGATGGGGTCACCGTAATGCATCTAAAGAGCGATATCAGCGCCGGCAATGGAGGATGAGGGAGTTTCAGTTTGCGTACAAGGTGGTTGAATTGGCGAAGAGACATTTCAGCGCCGATATCCTCACCCATTGCAATCAGAGCGATAGCGATCACAGCAAAGGCTTGGAAGGTATCATCTCTCTTGCTATCGTCTTTTGAGTCCTTTTTGTCATCTGTGTCTTCCTTCTTCGAGTTGACGTGTTCGTCACAGTGATGCAGCATCGATTGGATCTTCAGTACGTTTCCGGTGCCAGCAAAAGAGCAAGCCTCAACCAAAATTTGAGCCGTCTTCGATATTGGGTGCTCAATAGCTTTGAGAGTTTCAATTGTAGCGTCGGACGCGTCCTGAAGACCTGTTGTACATGTCAATGGAATGTACCATGACTGGAATATCAGAGGAACAAACCAAGGTATAATAGACCCAATCCCAACACCATGAACTTGGCCCATTTTTCGTCCAGTGACTTATCACCACGCTCATACTTCTCCATCAGCGTTTGCAGGATAGTTTCCGAAATGTCTCCGTGTTTGCTTCCCGCGAATACGAACCCAAGAGCCAACGCAGCCATACTGGAGATTTCCATTGATATTGTGTCATCTGCAACGTGTGGAAGGAGGAGGGCAAGCACTTCTTCGCGATGCGATCCGGCGTAGGCGAGGGCAAGACCCATAAAGGCACTCGTCTTCAAAGAAACGGACTTATTTTCTGTGTATTCTGATAACAGGTTGAGAGCGAAGTCGGCTTCCGTTCGTACACCGGTGTTCAGCATGCCAGTCGCGAACAAAGCGCCAGCCTTGAGGTCGTATCAGCACAGCACGGCTGACTTCTTTGATACAATAGAATCACACCTTGATATGCTCCTCGGCCGAATATGTGTATTTATCGATCTGGGAGAGACCCAGGTCGATGTCCCACAATAAACTCAGACCAAGAGAAGCAGCTGCGCTCATCATGCCTATTAATAAACATCTGTGAGTTTAAACCCTGGATTCATTGGCCGTAAGGCGCACGTACCGTGGTCCTTATTCTTGTAGATCCAACTGTTGCCCTCTTCGGCATTAACCATCAGTTTGTCGTTTCCAAAACCAGCATTAACAAACGCATTCACGAATGTTCCTGCCAAATTTCCACGTGCAGAATCCACATTGGCGGAAATGCCTGGTCCTACACAAATATCTCAGATGAATCGTTGAACATAATTTCAGAGAGTACGTACTGGTGTTTTCGAGGTGAGATTTGTATACATCTTCCAGACTCTTAGCATCCTCAACCCCAACCTCCTTCCCAAAGTCGCGGAAGTGTTGACTGAGTTTGGTGCTATACAAGCAATCTTGTAGGTCTGACTCGAACTCTACTTCTTCTGCCTCTTCGTCGTCTGCCGAGGGTGGATGGAGCCATTCAACTGGAATTTGGGCGCGAGCAATAAGGAATGCGAGTTGACGCTTCATTAGACTGTAAATCGCAGCTGAATATAAACTTGACAAACTAAAAACCAATCAGCGTGGCTTACGGGTTGGCAGGGGTGTTGAAATCCTCTCGGACAAGTTCCGGATCGTTGAGGCGAATGGCGAGGGAGAGTGCTTCGGGGAATTTAGAGTGTTTAACATAAATAGCATGAGCAGTGCGGAGGAAGAGAACGTCATCTGGAGGGGGTAGCAGATTTACCATGCTTCAAGTTGAATTTTAGCTTTCTGGCGTATAAGGGGACATCTTGAACTTCTTACCGAATCATATACTGGCAAACGCGTTCATATGTGTTGTCGTCCACTAGTCCTGTAACCTCGTCGATAATCTCCATCTCCTCGAGCAGATCCACGGCATCTGGCTCTGCGTTGTGGTTTAGTAGGAAGGTCGCGCATTCCTTCGCCAAACTACGGAGATCTTCAATTGTTCCAGGGAGTTGAACTTGAGTGGAATCCGTTGCCTTGTCAGAATCCTTCGTTTCCTCGAGCCCTCCTTCTTCTCGGAAAGAAAACTCTTCTCCGAGCTCGGCTGCAAGGTGACGGACGTATTCGTGGCCCCAGGTTCCGGGATCTGCCAGTGGTGAACCCGAAGGTCGAAGCGAGGCAGAAAGAAGGCGATATCGAAGTGTCCCTCGGGGTTGTGTATCAGAATAGGTCATCGCCAGAACAGATAGGATATCGGCAAAGAGACTCTAAATGTTGACGTTGATGAGTTGGGATTTATTAGATTCCGGACGTAACTGACCTTGTCCTCCGATGGTAGCCATTTCTCGTAAAGTGCTTGGAGATCGGGATAATGGGGTCGCAGGAATTTGAGAGGCTTAGGTACCGAAGTCATTGACGAGGTCGAGGTTCTGATAAGTGTCCGTAGCGTCTCGAGGGCAGATCGATACAACTCCGTCTTGGGTTCCTATGAAATTGCGTCAGCGCAATTTGCAGGAGGTCTGAGGATTGTATTGCACCTTCAAGCGCTCAACCAGCATTTCAAGCTGTTCCTTCAAAGCTTGGTCTTCCTCCGACTGCATGGATTAGATAAATAAGATACGGAATGTACAGAGAATATATATCACGCACCAGTTCCTCGCCCTCGTCTGCCTTTCCATCTTTCAAAAGTTTGGAGGAGTCTTTGAAGTCAGGCTTGTCATTCAACGGCTTTTCTTTCTTCTTTGCTTCTTCAGCTTGTACTTTGATAGTGAAGTCTTGGGAATCTGACATGGTCGTTGTTGATGGCACGGATTTCGTTCGAACGCGACGCGCGTCCAAGAAGAATTCTCTCACGGGGTGCTTTCCGGAAACAGATGTTTGGCAAACAGCCCTAAAAGGAACAGCGGAACGGAGAACAAGAAAACGTGTACAGAAGATTGCCCCGAAGCATTCTTGGATTCCTTGAGTACGAGGGAGTCTACATAACAGAGAGGATAATTTGAATAATCTGCATTGCCATCGGATATTTATGGTGAAGGGCGACCCTTGGTGTCCATGGGGCACATGGTGTAGTTGGTTATCACGCTCGCTTAGCATGAATGTCTGCGAGAGGTGTTGGGTTCAATTCCCAATGTGTCCATTTCTTTTGTACAGCTATCCTTTTTGCCAATATTAATCACCTTTACAGGTTTTCGGAATTATGGCCCCAAATTCACCCCTCAACCCACGTACGTGTTCAAGTTTCCAACTCTTCAGATTGGCCAGTATTGGGTATTATTTACAATAGCGCAGCCGAGTCTAGCTGGTCGACACCAAGATTACTGATTTATTGAAATTTCCTCAGGCTCTCAAGCCAGATTATTTTAATAAAAGTTTCTGAACTAAGGATTACAAGGAGATTTTTCTTGTAGACAACTGGATAGCAAATTCTTTAACAAGAAGCATATGCCCCAAAACGATTAATTGTTAGACAAAGAGTAGGTGAGTATGCACAAAAACTACGCAGACTACAACTCCCCAGTATCACTTCGGATATGGAGGTTTAAGATAGAAATTCATGATAATACAGGCACCGCTGAGATTGGGGCCTGTCGTAAAACCGCCTCGGTGGGTAAAAAGATTATGGAGGGTGGAATCGGCAAGGGCGATTTTTGAGATGTTGGCCTGGCAGTGAAGTCAGGTGTTTCCAGGAGGCGTGTGGAGTTGTAGAAAGGCTGTTAGAATTTCATGGTAATCTTGAGCAATTTACTTTCCTGGAAATTTTATTGCCAACCCTGAAATGTATGAGGGCGTGGCTGACCAATGAACAGGCCAACTAATGGATGGCTGGCCAACGAACAGGCCGACCAACGATACCCTGAAATGTGTGAAGGCACAGCGACCGACGAACAGATCAACTGACGAACCCTTGAATGGATGAGGGTGTGGCTGACCAACGAACAGGCCAACCAATGAACCCTGAAGTGTATGATGAGGGCGCAGCGACCGACGAACGGGACAACTGACGAACCCTCGAATGGATGAGGGTGTGGCTGACCAACGAACGGGACAACCAACGAACCCAGGGATGCATAAGGGCGCAGCGACCAACGAATGGGTCAACTGACGAACCCTTGAATGGATGATGGCGCAGCGACCGACGAACGAATCAACTGACGAACCCTCGAATGGATGAGGGTGTGGCTGACCAACGAACGGGTCAACCAACGAACCCTGGGATGTATAAGGGCGCAGCGACCAACGAATGGGTCAACTGACCCTTGAATGGATGAGGGCGCAGCGACCGACGAACGAATCAACTGACGAACCCTCGAATGGATGAGGGCGCAGCGCCCAACGAACGGGTCAACTGACGAACCCTCGAATGGATATGGGTGTGGCTGACCAACGAACGGGTCAACTGACGAACCCTTGAATGGATGAGGGCGCAGCGACCGACGAACGAGTCAACTGACGAACCCTGGAATGTATGAGGGCGTGGCTGACCAACGTACGGGTCAACCAACAAACCCTATAGGGCATGATTACCAGCGAACAGGTCAACCAACAGACCCGTATGACAGAGGGCGTAGTTGTCCTATAAATACGGTCAACCAATGAGCCCTGCAATGTAAAGAGGGCCTGAATGATCAGGATCCTGGGGTAACGCATGTGCACAAATACCCAGCTGCAAAAAGCAGGACATCGAATCCGAGTTCATGGACAAAATGCAAATAACCGGCGTAATAGGGTGGATAGAAAGGGAATATGGAAAAGGAGGGATACTCACAAACTATGGCCGATTCTGGTCTTGAGTCTTGCATTGAAACATCGAACCAAGAGGAAGCAAACTGGGCCAGAAATTTTTTCCGGCCAGACGTGAGCTACGCCAGGTGGAGGGTAATTGGGCATACGCTTGAAGAGGGGCCTGAAGTTACGAGAGGAAGAAAAGTCTCCGGAGTCCGAATATAGTCAGGGTCAGAATGTGGCCATCGAATTCGCAGCTTGCTGTGAAGCTAGCTACCACAATGGACAGAGTGTTGTGGATGAAGGAGAAGGAGCGAAAGTTAAACGGGATTGGTATCAGTTTCGTTTGGAATTGACAAAGAACTTGAGAGTTGAGAGAAGGCGAGTTTGAGTTCGGCCATCGAAAGGACGCGAAAGGTCGAAAACATCAGATAGTGAGCCCAGGAACAGGTTATTGAGGTTTGGAGTGGAAGAGAATTATTGAATGTTTGAAAAAAAGGTCGAGATGCGGAGATTGATGACCACTTCTCAAGATATGAAGACGACCGTGACGAGCCTTCTAACTTGTTGTTTGTGTATAATTGGATATTTGTCATCAGTAATTTACATTCCTGGAAATTTTATTGCCAACCCTGGAAACACGTGTATCCGGGCACATGGTGTAGTTGGTTATCACGCTCGCTTAGCACGCAGTTTGCGAGAGGTGTTGGGTTCAATTCCTAATGTGTCCATTTCTCCTGATGGCATTTTTGCCGTCACTGAATGCCCAAAGCGTACTCATAATCAGGCAGCCTTTTCTTTTTCTTTTTTTCGGGAAGCACCCACCATGGCCATGTGTGTCAGGTATCACTTTCGCTCAGTCTGACAAGACTTCCGTGCTTTCAAAATTCAAACACAACTGAAAGAATTCATTATTTTTGAGGAGCATACTTATGTCCACCAAACTCGCATGACCTTCCTCCCAACACCTTCTTTCCGCTCCGAGACCGTTTCAACACGAGCCTTAGTTGCGTCAACAGCACGCAGAAAGTCAGATACTCCACCCCCAACCCCGAAGTATAGGATTTTAGCAGCGACAAGACACAGGCGTTCCGAATCACCGCCCTTAACTGCCTTCGCGTTAGGATCTTCGTTTATCTTTAACTGCGACGCGACGAGGTTCTCGATAGGGGTTTCCAAACTTCCTGTGCATGCTGTTCGCATCAGGGTGATCAGAGGTTGCAGAAATTCGTTTTGATATATAGTCTCTGAAGTCAAGAGGATGTCATAGCCACCCCGACCGATTGTTTCAAGGGTGTTGAACGTATTCCATGAACCCGAGAAAAATCGGATGGTTATGTTGAGATCTTGCAGGGATGAGAGGAAGGCGGTTTTGAGTTCTGGTGTGATAGGCAGTTCGCCAGGATTGGAGACATCGATGAGTGGAGCTATTTCATAGTCGTTGATGTCGTCGCGGTATTTATCTGCGTGTATGGACCTGTCTAATTCGAGGGTTAATAGACGTTAAAGTGTAACGAAGGTTCACATACACCATGCCAATAAAACATTGGGCAGTGTAACCAGTTGGAGAACGGATGCGTTGTAATCTTGTAAATGTAGTGTCGTTTCCGGATGTATTGTATGGGGTCCTTCAACGCGACTTTTGAAAGCGGAAAAGATTTCATGGAGGATGTATATCGATGGAACAGCCGTTCCACATCCCAACTGAGGGAAAGGTGAGAATTCATTCAGGGAAGATAGAAGGGAACGTACCTCAAGTATACTACACCCAGAGAACCCTTTGAAACTAGAGGTATCTTTCAAGCCATCTAGATAATCAACGAGGTCCAGACTGCACTCCCATGTTTTAAGGCCCCCTTCGTACACTCCAGGAACGAGATCAGAAGGGGCGTCGAGGAACTCGAGAGCTTTCCTGTCCGTCGTTGACGATATGGTACTATCCACGTTTCCTTCGTTGTGTACAGGATCGACGTCATCTCCAGCTCCCTCTGATATGAGTTGAAAACGCGCGTCGAAGAGATCTCTTCGAGAAAGGGTGATCTCTTGCCGGGAAGAGGAGAGAGGTATGTGAATTGGCGAATAGGATATCAGCCGTGGAAGGGCATCCAGCTGGGTGTTTTATTGGATGGGGAAAATGCAAGAGTCAGGGTTTGGACGCTCCTTGGTGGAAGAGATTGTTGGGCACGAACGAGCTGCGTAAGGGAGATTTCAGAGAATGGTTCCAGCGCTTCTGGGGAAGGATATTGGATTGCATTTGGAGGTGTGATTTCGAGATGTTCCAAGCCATCGATGTCCTCTGCGTCGTCGATGTCGAACTCGAATTTGAACATCGTGGGCGTGAGCAAAGATACTCCGTGGCTGTGCACAACAATTGCAGGCCCAATGAACTTTTCCTCTTACCACCTTCTCGTTCGTTTTCAATGTGCCTTCAACGTTCAACGTTCGACGCCTCTCGTCGGATCCTACAACCTGGGCTCCAAACGTTTCCTTGCCAAGGAGGTCAAAATTTACGTCGGGCATGTTTACATAACTTTCCCCACCAATCGCCAGTCGTTATGCCTCGCGTGTGCTTTGCGGACGTGCCTTGGTGGACCTTGGTTGGAGTAATTCCAGCGCCAAGCCTGAATATTCCCTGCATGTTTCATCCGTCTTTGTAATTGCATCACCTTCATTTAAATCGCACAGTATAAGGAGGCCCCGAGATTCATCACTATCAATTCCATGTCTGAGATACCAGCCACCAATTTCCCCCAAAAATTTACTTCTGCGGAGGAACAACACGCTAATGAGCTCGTAAACACCGCCATTGATGAAGCCCAAGTGAGTTTTCCTATACTCTTGTCATTATTCCTTCATCTCATTCTGATGTAGGTAGAAAGCGACGAGAACGAAGGTGGTGCTTCCGATCTCGTCGCCGATGTTGAGGCTGAGGCAGAAGACTCCAATACAGCCCCTGAAGAGACTTATATCGCGGTCGAGTTAAAGGACATATCTGCCATTCTCGATGATTTAGAGTCGCATGTTGTCGACACCTGGAATGAGGTCTGTTATTAGTTAAATCGATTTTCCGATCACTGATTCATGGTATACATATAGTCCCTCAATAAGCTTACTGCAATGCTCTACCAACAGCAAGAATTCATCGCTGAAAACCTCGCTGCCTTCGAAATCCCTCAGATGATAAAGGTTGCTCAAACAACCACCCATGAAACGCTTCGTTCCAGCATCTTGGACTTTGTCACTGGCTTGCCGCTCGACCTCGGTACCACTCGGAAGGCTGCGGTAACCTATATCCCCGATCTTGTCCCCTTTCTCGCCAACGGCAACGTTCTGGATCGTCAGAATGTTCTAAGCATCCTCGAACAGCTCGCAGAAGATGAGCCAAGCTCTCATGAACTCATCCTCCAATCCGCCAAAAGTATGTATGAGCCGATGCGGAATTTCGAGCCAGAGACGGATGTCGACGAACTCAAGCTCATAGCCCTCGTCGAGTCGTTCGAGAACACATATCTCTACGGCAGGGAGCACACCAGGAAGATTTTCGTTCAAGCCTTCGCAATTGACGTCACGCTCACATCCATGTCAGTCGAAAAGCCCTACTACAAAGTCCGTCTGGCGGCACAGAGCTGCCTTACTCAGGTCATCGAATGCATCGAAGAGGTCAATGAAAATGTTCCCGATGAAGACGATCGGGGACTGATTCTGCCCTATATTGTATCAGCATACTTCCAGCAAGTGACGGACGAAAACCAGGAAGTCGCCGACGCTGCTACTCAATTCATCACAAGCGATAACGAAGCCATCAATCAGCTCGTTTTGTCGCACGTTGTCGACAATCCTAATATTGTCATTTCCTTGATCTTGCAGTTCGCCGAGAAGCCAGCGAACACTGTAGGTGTACCTTGTGACTATGCGCTTGTCAAAATTTTGGAGAACGATGATGCGAATAAGTCTGTCGTGGATGTGTTCCGCAAGATTTGGCAGGACGAGGATATTCTTTCGGAAATCAAGTTCGCGATCATTAGTCGCCTCATTTATTGTTTCACCATTATCCGAGCAGCAGCATTGAAAGGAGATCTTTGTGAATTTATTATCAAGGCGTCCAAGGAAGAGAAAACGGCGATTAAAGCGATGGTATGCTGTCGATTAGTTGACTTACACAGGCTAATAAATCAACCCGATTTTAGACTCTTTTGGACTGTCTGATGGACACTGACCAAACTGTTGGCGTGGCACTGCTCAAGATTGAAGGTTGTATCGCCCATTTCCTCGACCTACTCGGAGATCCCGTCTCAGAAATGCGTTGCCTCGCCGCTGCTGTCCTCGCGCGAACTTTGGATTCGTGCATCGACTCCAAGTCTCAACGACCCCTCGCTACTGCAGCGCTCTCGGGAGACAATTCTTACCCCCGAGTCCTCGCTGCGTTGCGCTCTGACGATCCGAAAACAGTCAACGCAGTCGCAAAATTGCTGGCCGAAATTTTGGCTGATGAAGAGGGCTCGAAATCTTGGTCGTATGAGGAGGAATCGGGTGCGCCACCGCCTGCTTGCCCACTCAAAGATAGGACCGTCACACCCGAACTGGCAGCCTACACAATCGCGCTTCTGAAACAGCCAGATGTCGCGGCTAGTGCTCTTGCCTTGCTCAGCCAGTTCTGTTGGGGTTACCAGCGCGGGTTCGACATCGTTTCCAAGGCATTCGAAACTGTCGTCCCTGACGCAGATGCCTTTTTCTTCTCAGCCTTGGATGGCAATTTTGTGGGCAGACATGTCGGACGTCAGAGACGTGTTGTTGCAGATGCCGCTGTCAAGGCAGGTGGTCTTGACCGAGCCGCAGTCTTACTTGAGGAAGAATATGCAAGCCCTGACGCCCGAAAAGCTGCCGTGGAAGGGTATAGAGTGATGTTATGCGCAGATTCCGTGGATGCCGTCGTGGGTAGGGAGAACCCAAAGCTCCCAGGGATTTTGGCGACTATTTTCGCTGAGGGAAGCCTAGAATCGCTCAAAACAGTTAACTCCATGATTCGCCTGGTCAGTGCAGAAGATTTTACGAAAACGATCCCAGCGTGGAAGGATTTCGCCACGCCAAAAAACTGTCGAGCAGCTAGTGCGCTGGATCAATACCTTTCCACGGACCTTCGAGAGCCCCAATGCCGAAGGATTGACAGATGAAGAATTCTCGCGCCTAGATGGCAAGGAATGTGACGAGAACACAGCGAAATCCAGGAAAGACTGTGACATGTATGCCCTCGATTTCCTTGAATATCAATTATTACCATTTGTCGTTGATGTCTTCTTCCTTTAGGATCCTTGGAATCGTTTCGGAAACTATCACCAATGTGATCCCCCTCTTGGTACCTTATTCGAGCCAGCTTTTGGGGCCCCTCCTCTATTGCATGGACGCTGGTGATCAGGACTCAAACCTATTGAAAGCCCTCAGGGAATTGGCAACAGCATCTGAAGCCGATGGATATTTAGGCGACGCGATTGTACCCTCCATTAAAGGACTTATGGCTAAAGACCCTCCGCCTTCGGTTTCGAATTGCCACACCTGGATAACCTTTGGCCCAGGGCTGGCGACTGGACTCTTCCTTGGAGGGTTATTAGACCGTCTCTTCAAAGTCTATGGTATAGAAGAAGATGACGACCAAATCCACCACACCGATTTCCACATGCCTCTCCAGGTTATCGAAGCCCTCATCGGAAATCTCAGCAACAAGGATCATGTTCGGGCCGTCCAGAAGGCCTTCTGGGAAAACAAGAAGGCAGTTGATCGCGCTCTTGGGTACATTCGCGACAACGAGGGATTTTACACGGCGTGGCAGGTTTCGGGAGAGTTGTACACCTTTTCCTATGGATATCCTGAAGGAATTGCGCGTCTCGAGAGCGAGAGCATCTACCCTAACCTCTTGGATGTTTTCGATAATCCAGAACTCGGCCGTCCTTCGGATGTCGGTCCTCTTATTGGACAACTCTGCCACGTCGATGTCGAGAAACTCACAGACCTTTTGCGGTCGCATGTTTCAGGTTTGAAGCCACCTGCAGAGGACAACTTTTCCGGACAACCACCTGTTCCAGGGAAGAAGAAAGGCAAGAAAGGGAAAAGGGCCAGGAAGTTTGAGCCGAGGATCACTCTTGCGCAGGTTTTGGAGAGGTTCGCATCGCTTGTTGATACCACCCCTCAGGCAAGGAAGGCGCTGTTTGAAGCCCAGGCGCTCGAAGTCGCAAAAGATGCCTTGTCCACGGACGACGTTGAAGCGCGGACGTATGCCTTCAAGGTCCTTCAGGGCTTTGTTGCCGCTTCGGACAAAGTGTACGTGGACGCTGTGGTTGATTCCCTACCAGAACTTGCAATGGCGTACAAGAACGAAAAAGAGCCTTTAGCTGCTAACCTCGAGCTTCTGCGTGTACTCATGGTCGAGCACCTCCC
>Ga0307509_10003116_pt1 | contig 25734 bp, 27 predicted proteins | sample 10_EM_MG_FD_202245 | JGI IMG/M metagenome (GOLD analysis project Ga0307509, IMG submission 202245) | Populus trichocarpa ectomycorrhiza microbial communities from riparian zone in the Pacific Northwest, United States - 10_EM | ecosystem: Host-associated > Plants > Roots > Unclassified | place... | reverse complement strand
ATGACTAATTATGAGTCATGGGGGCTATGTTACATGATGGTGACGAGTCACCAGGGTTAGGGTTGTGGGAAGATGCCTATAAAAGGAGCTTGGTTCCGACCAAGAGATAGGATCTTCACGCAACCACCTAAGTACTTTTCTATACTAAAGATATTGCAATACGATCACGCTTTACTCTCTTTACATACACTCCTCCTCTACGAGAGCCTACGCGCTAAGAAACCTGGAGACTATTGTGATAGTCTCGACAGGTCACCCGAACATAGGACTATTGTGGTAGGTCTATCAAGCACGACAATCAACCCATCTTACTATCTGAAGAGATAGTACCTCTCACGGAATAACCAAGACAAGCAAGCCAGTTCCGTACTATCTGAAGAGATAGTACATTCCTACGCCTTGGTGCAGAAAAGCGAGACTCGCTTACGCAAGAAACGACGGTCGTTGCCTGTTGCATACGTGCTCAACAATAGGATTGTTACACCTCGGCTGCTTGAGTCAATGGTAAAAGCTGTTGGCCGAATGCTTTTAGTGCGTGAATTGCTGATTTCATGTTTTATGACTGGGCTGGCCCGGGTCCAAGTTCAATATTCTGTGTTTGTGATCCCATTCCTAGAACGAAGGCACCGTGCCTCATGACACATTCTTTTGTTCTCAAAGTACCACCCGGATTAGGTTCACTGCTCCTGTTTCCTGCAGGGGAACTCAGGGCTGTAGCATCCGTCATACAGTGGCCCGTCAAAAGTCTTCGCGAATGGCTGACTAAGCAACACTGTAGAAAATCTCGGTAGCGATTACAGTCGCATAGATTGTATAGTATCAACCGTGAATCCACAGCCATGCCTTCAGAACCTAAAACCCAGCGAAGAGAAATGTCCGAAGTACTTAAAGGCATGATCAATGCCTTCTTTTGGTGTTTTCATAATTATTCTTTTGTAGCAAGACTTGTGAAGCGATCAGAGAGTACAGTACGGACATTTCTAAAGCGAGCATCGGAACGCAGTCATATTCAGAACCTACCTCGCTCTGGACGGCCCTCGAAACTGACTTGGCGTGATAAAAGCCACATTAAACGTGCTTGGAGGAGGGATCGGTTCCAATCAAAGGAGGAAGTGTGTGCTATACTGAGTATTCTAGTAGAGTGTAATGGTTAATATGCTAATTGGGTAGCTGCGCCGGAATGTCTGTTCTCATGTCAGTATGTCAACCCTCGAGTGCTACCTGCGTAGTCAGAACCTTCGGAAGTGGCTAGCCAAGCACCGGGTCAAGCTTACTGAGGGGCACGCAGCCAAAAGACTCCAATGGGCAAGAGAGTACAGGAACTGGACTCTGACAGATTGGTATCGTGTTATCTGGAGTGATGAGTGTACGGTAGAAAACGCAGGGACAGCTAGGCAGCGGTGGGTATTCCGCCACCAATGGGAGAAGTGGCTACCCGAATGTTGCGATCCTAAGCCAAAGCACAAAAGTGCCTCATTGATGGTATGGGCGTGTTTCTGTGGATTACAGCGTGGGGAGCTTGATTGTCTTGATGATCGAAAGACTATGAATGCCGAATATTATATCAACATGTTATCGAGACGGCTACTTCCCTTCTGGCGATACCAATTGGGTATCGAGTTAGAGCCACTTTTCATGCAGGATGGTGCTCGAGTCCATACAGCAAAGGCATCCATGGCCTTCCTCGAAGACCACGGTATTATCCTCTACAACCATCCTCCATACTCTCCTGATCTCAACCCAATCGAGCACATTTGGGTCCACATGAAGCGAACACTGCATAGAATGTAGCCTGATGTGGTAAATCTACGAGGATGTCCGCAGACAATCCAAAGGCGATTGGCTGAAATCCTGCCAAAGGTGTGGGAGGAGATACCAGAGGGGTATTTTGAGGCAATGCTCGATTCAATGCCTGACAGGGTACCGGCAGTTATTGATGCAAAGGGATGGTACACAAAATACTAGTAATAGCATTCCTTCATGTTGCACGGCTTCGGCGGGTCATTGTTTATATCTGATTATGTAATTAAGCTTGGCATTGAGAGCAGGATCGCGAACACTTTTGACTGGTGACTGTACTATCACTTGCAGCATTATGAGTGGTTTGAGCGCCTTCCATCTTGCTTGGCATATAGCGCTTCCGTGTACCGCTTGCACCATGTCGGGTATGATCTCCCACTATATTCCGTGAGGCTACATATTTGTATACCGCTGGTTCAACTTGCGGTAATAGCCAACATGGCTTGTTATTCCCAGCTTTGATTACAGATGGGACGCCTTGCCTAAAGATAGTTTAGTATATAACCCTAGGCTTAGCCCAAAGGATGAATTACTTACTTGTCGTTTATTATAACAATGTCACCGGTGATCCGGTGTAATTGGGGCTGATTTTCCGCGTTGAAACTCTCCTTCAAGTTGCTATCTGGCTGCTGTTTAGGTCGTGAAAGGATTGAGTTCAGAACGTCACAATCGCCACATTGGTGGTATCTGACGCGTGGATGATATGGGGTTTTCAACATGTGGGAAATATTCCTTGCAATTGAATAAACCTTATCCATATCCAGCTGTAGACATTGTTCCCACAAATCTAATACAAGCGACGAGGAGATTAGTATAGGCTCTGAATATGGAGATGCGACCAAGTTGAAAGCTGAATACAACAATTGCTAATTTCCAGCCCATGCAGAGAGATCCGTTAAATAGCAGAGAATAACACACCTTTGGCATCCATCGTAGAATTTGCAATATCTTCATTCCCCTGTTCAGAAGTGTGGAGGTGATTGGGAGCTTTTGTTCCTTCGCGCTGCCGCTTGGGCTTCTCAGCATCCCTCTTCTTCATGTTTGATAGCCCTCTCGTAGGCTTCTGCCGCCACACAACCTCGCTTAAAGCAAGCTTTCCTCTCACTCAAAGCAGGATAGAATGAAGTGTGGTTGGTATAGAGCCACGATAAAGGTATCCCAATGTGCTCGAGTGGATGGTGGGTAAGGAGAGACTTGGGGGGGGAGGAACTCGGGCAAGGAGGAACTTGGGTTCAACAGGGCGCAGCGCCGGATATAGATTCCGAGAGCGGTGGGACGAATGGTTTCTGTGACTATGGAAGAAAAGCGGAAACAGAAAGAATATAGGGAAAGACAAATCAAGCGATGACCTGACAAACTGGACTAACTAGAGCCAATGCAACTAGCGTTTGCACTAGTGCGTATTATCTGCGACACCATTACCTGTGTATTATTTGAGGCCAATTTTTTTTTTTGTGCGTATGATTTTGTGTGCGTATGATTTTTGTGTGTATGATCTTTCTGGGCATATGATTTTTTCTGAGCGTATGATTTGTGTGCGTATGATTTTTCAGTGTGTAGGATTTTTGTGCGTGTCACAAATTCTGAGTTGGCCAATTTGTTTTCACATGACTAATCCGTTATTAGTCATCCCCTGTTAATGTTTTACGCTATGACGTCGTTTGACTCATACGCTCTGACATGACTACGGACTTGCGAGTCATTGTTATATGATGATTGGTTGATTGTTTCATGACTGACAATTGTGACGTCATGTGATGGAATGAGTTGTGCACATGACTCGTATTATGAGTCATGGGTTTCACGCATGTGACTCACTCGAGCACCTGACTTGGTTTATAAGTTTTGAGTGGTTAACGCAATGTTACGGGATGACTGATGTGAGTCATGGATGTATTTCACGCTATGACTCACTACAAGTCATGGAGGTTTATGTAGCGTGAGGTGATGAGTCACCAGGGTTCGGGTTGTGAGAAGATGCCTATATAAGGCGCTTGGTTTCAACCAAGAGATAGGACACGAACCATTCCAACAACACCTCCAGCGATTGAAATCTCAACACCACGAGAAATCATCGTCACTTTCCCCCACCCACCTCTCTTCCCCCACGATGGCTACTGCCTAGGGGTTGACGTTAAGCCATCTTCCCTCCTGTCCTTGGGCACGCCTTCCTCCCCTCCTTGGGGTTCTTGTTCCTGTTCATCGTTGACACCCGCTCATGAAGTTCGGTTTTCCTCCTTACCCCGCACTTGCTTTGCACCTCGCTTAGCATTTTGCACGGTCCGAAAGGTTCTCGCTTCGTTGACGGTCGGCGTCACAGTGCCGGACTCTCGGTCAAAGTAGGCCTCGGCTTGCTGGGCTTGTACCTCTCATCGGGAAAGCCTCGGTTAGTAACATCACGGTCGCGCTTGGTTTCGTCGTCGTCCCAAAAGCCCTTGCTATAGCCCGTTTGTCGGCTGCGGCTAGCTTGCTCACAATCCTGCCTCTCTCCTCCCCCCGGTTCTCTCCGCTTGCACCGTACTGCTACCATCCTCCCCCCTGCTGGCACCCTACTGCTTATCACCGGCTGGCACCCTACTGCTACTCACCGGCTCGCACCCTACTGCTGACCGTCGTTGGCTGGCATCCCCTCTGCCTGGTGGCTCCGCTCGCCATTTACCCTTCCGATCGGTTGGCCCCTCCTCGGTTACGCCTAGTCGTGGTATAGCTCTGCCTCCGTGGCTATTGTCCAACGCCTTCGGTCGATGTAATGACCTGCCTGACCATACAACATGGTTTCAGTGGGCCCTCGACTGGAGTTTCCCTAGGTTGCCGATCAACAATCCTCTCCCCGCGGGCAGCGTTTCTGGCCGTTCGAGTCTTTTCTTTTGTTTTCGTGAGCCAGCGGAAGGGTTTGGGTCTCTCTACCTGTACGTTTCTACGTATTGTTTCCTTACGTGTCTGATGTTTTCATCTTGGGTGCTAGGCGAGGGGAACCTTTCCTATGGATTCGGGGCGTTTGATTTTTCCCATGAAGAGGTGAAGCAGGTCGTGGCACTTGTTTATAGGTTTGTTTCTCTCCATAGCTAGCGCTGCATGAGGCTGTTTGTACCGTAAAACAAATCATGCATGATTACAAAATGAAAAAAAAAGGAAAAAAAAAAAAAAGGAAAAAAAGACCAAGAGATAGGACACGAACCATCTCTCCTCCACTTCCGGCGATTGAAATCTCAACACCACGGGAAATCATGGTTACTTTCCCCCACCCACCTCTCTTCCCCCTTACCCCGCACTTGCTTTGCACCTCGCTTAGCATTTTGCATGGTCGGAAAGCTTCTCGCTTCGTTCACGGTTGGCGTTATGATGTCGGACTCTCGGTCGAAATAGGCCTCGGCTTGCCGGGCTTGTGCCTCTGGGGGGAAAGCCTCGGTTAGTAACATAACGGTCTCATCCTGGTCTCGTCGTCGTCCCAAATGCCCTTGCTATGGCCCGTTTGTCGGTTGTGGCTAGCCCGTTCGCGATCCTTCCTCCTCCCCCCTCCCTGTTCTGTACGCTGGCACTGTCCTGCCCCCTTAGCTGGCACCTTACTGCTTACCTCCCCTCCGGCTGGCACCCTACTGCTACTCAACCGCTGGCACCTTACTGCTATCCACCCGCTAGTACCCTACCGCTACTCACCGGCTGGCACCCTACTGCTCCTCTTCCGATCGGTTGACCCTTCCTCCGTTACACCTAGTCGTGGTATAGCACTGCCTCCGTGGCTATTGTCGAATGCCTTGGATCGATGTAATGACCTGCCTGACGGTACGTCATGGTTTCGGTGGGCCCTCTACTGGAGTTTTCATATGTCGCCGATCAACAATCCTCTCCCCGCCCGCCGCGTTTCAGTCCGTCAGAGTCTTTTCTTTTGTTTTGGTGAGCCTGCGGAAGGGTTTGGGTCTCTCTACCTGTACGTTTCTATGTATTGTTTCCTTACGTGGCTGAGGTTTTATCTTAGGTGATAGGTGGGGGGGACTTTTCCTATGAATTCAGGGTGCTTGATTTTTCCCATGAAGAGGTAAAGCGGGTTGTGGCTATTGTTTATAGGTTTTTTTCTCTCTATAGCTAGTGCTGCATGAGGCTGTTTGTACCTTAAAACAAATCACGGATGATTACAAAAAAGAAAAAAGAAAAAGAAACAAGCGACCAAGAGATAGGACACGCTTCTCGCAATCTTCCTCCCCCCCCCTACAGTTCACATACTTTCACAAATTTACCCCGCTTCGTGTCCGGATCAAACCCCTCGCCCACTTCTCCTCGCTTTCTCCCCCTCATGGCGGATCCTCACCATATCCCCCCGGGGAAGCCTGCCTTCGGTAGGTTGTCAGCCGTCAACTTCCCCCTCCCATCACGGTCAGGCACGCCCTCGATCGAACAACCTCTGGCCTTCCTGGCACAGCAACATGCCCAGGCAAGACACGCCCTCCGCCTACCCTGGCAGGATCTCCCGGACTTCAACCCGGAAACGCTATCCGGCACCCTCCTCCCCGAATCCACCACCCTCTGCCTTCTGGCCCAGCTCGTCAGGGGGCTAGTCACCATCTCACCTGGGCTGACTGGGGTAACCCAGGCGCTCACAACCATCTCCCTGGAAAACGAGGCCATCCGGGAGGAGCTCCATGATGTCTCCTCGCAACTGGCCTACCTTCCTCCCCCTCAAGATCAGAACCCCCCCCAAGCGGTGGCTTCCCTTCAGGCATACATTTGCGACCGGTCACATCGGATGTCAGCCCCAACCCCTGCCCCCCCCCCAAGCGCCGTTCCCATTTGTGCTGCCCCACCTCCGTTCATCGTACAAGGCCCCGGCCCCTCAAGTAAAGGGAAGGGAAGGGCCCAAGCAACACCCACACCAACACCCAACGCTAATGAGGACCCTAAATACCTCATACTATTCTACAATACCAAGCTTGGCAAGGCTTTCGGGGACCCCGAGAAGTACGCTAGGCTGTACCCCCACACCTACGAAGCCGGTCAATACTGACGAGGCGCATATGACGTGGCCTCCTTTACCCCTGGCCACCTCCACCTAGATAATAACCCCTCCCCATGCTATGCTCAGGCTCCCTCTGGCTCAGGCTCAGGTGCCAAGAACAAAAAGAAGGTTGGCAAACAGCCCTCCCCCCAGCAAGTTGTGAGTGCGGTCACCCATCCTGTTAAAAAGGGGGGGTCCCTGCCTCCCAGGTGCTCAACGTCGCTTATTTGCTCCTCGTCAGTCCTCCACCCCACACCCAGACGCTCCATCCATTGCAGCAACCTTCCCCGACATAGCTGCCCACCTCCTCCGCGAATCGAACTGCCTCCTCCCTCTGGGTTTCTCCACCACTGTCAATCTGCGAGGAGCCATCTCCATTACCGTCACAGACAAGGCAACCCCTGCCGCGTCCTACACTCCATACTTCGACTCCTTCACCAGGGCCCTCAACCAGTCCTTTCCGGTAGGAGAGAACCTCTGGTGCACCCAAGTTCTTGCCCCCACAGCCGTTCAACTAGCCATTCACGGCCTCCCACGACACTTCCTCCCCCAAGATGAAGAGGAACTCTTCCCATATATCAGGCAAGCGATCCTCAACGACGAAGCGACCAGGGTTGTCGCAGCCAGGTACCTTAACCCGGACCGAGATTCTCGAGGCACCAAGCAGGCCACCTCGGTGGTTGTCACCGTCGACTCTCAGCACGTATCGACCCTCACTTCTGGGGTCTTCATCCTCTCGCAGAAACGCAAGGTTGAACTTGCCTTCTCAGCCAGCCGAACCGCCCAGTGTAGAAACTGTTGGAGATACGGACACACCCATCAAGGATGTCCCGCCACCCACCCGACGTGCCCCATATGTGCGCTTCACCATACTCGCCTGTCTCACAGCTGTCAGAATCCCACCTGCCCCAGTGGCGGAAACAATAAGCCAGTCCCATCCTGTTGCCCAACCTTGCCCCCCCATTGCTGCAACTGCGGTAACGACCACACTGCCACATTCAAGGAATGTCCGGCTCGACCTAGCCCAACTAGCCCCACCAGACCTGCCTCACCAGCCCAGACTGGTCAATACCCTATGGATATGGTGGTCGATGGCAACCCGACACCCTCTACTCCCCCGGCCAGGGTGGGTCCCACAGCAGGGGACCTAGTAACCCCCAGGCAACCACCCCTGACAGGGGCCCCGCGCCCTGGTACAATTCAAGGCTTGGGCGGTCCTCTCCCCCTGGAGGCTCAGAGGCCCTCCCCCACCCCTTCCAATTATCGGGTTTGTCCTGGTAATGAATAATCAATCTTCCACCGCTGTGAAAGGGCCGGTCCCGATCCCCAACCTGCTTTCTATCGTCCACCATAACTGCCTTGGGAGCTGGGATGTTTTTCTTTCCTTATTCGAGTCGTTCAAAGAGTCAACGACATATCCATCGTTAGTCCTTCTACATGAACCGCCTGTTAGCAAGGCCCACCTTCCCTCCTTTAATGAATTTACATCTTTGTTTCCTCCGGCCAGGAACCCCCGGGTGGCGGCCTATGGTCATATATCTTTTCTTTCCTCATACTCGGTACTCCCTAGTTTCAAGGGAGTGGATGATGTCCTCAGCCTCGACATCTCCTCCCAGGAACCGCTTTTCGCGACCAACTTCCACTCCTTCAGGATAATAACCGCCTACTTGACCAATACACGAGACCACTGGGTCTGCTTGGTCTCCCCTGAAACCCTCTTTGCGGCTCTTGAAGTCCCCCTACTGGTGGTAGGGGACATCAACATACACAACGCCCTCTCAGACCCCATACGATCGCTCTCACCGGGGGAAATAGTTTCCTCTACCCCATACTTCGAAAAAGCAGCGCAAGCTGGTCTTGCTCTCCTCAATCCCCACGGGGAATATACCAGGTTCCCCCTAACAGGGAAAGCCCGCCCCTCCGTCCTCGATCTGTCCTTTGCGAACCCCCACCTCCTGCCCATGGTTCAAGGGTTGGAGGTCTCCCATCCCTCAACCGGCTTTGATCACGTGCCGATAAGGATAAATCTCGCCCCCCCCACTCTGATCCCAAGCCCCAGGCACCCTCGGTGGGCCGATACGGACTGGGAACCTCTTGCCCCGATATTAAAGGAGTTCAAGGTACCTCCTGCCCCCTCGTGCCCCTCTCTGGCAGACCTGGACAGCTGGCTGGCTGGGTCCCTAGACCGACCCCCTGCCCTGCTGAAGGAACACACACGAGTCTCCAGACCCTCCCACCACTCCAAACCCTGGTGGTCCCCCCACCTGACTACCCTCCGCCGCGAATTCCACACGGCCGCTAGGATGGCCAGGAAGCACGGGACTCCAACCCTGCGGGACGTGGCCAACATTTCCAAAGCGGGGTACTTCAAGGCGATCAAGACCGCCAAAACCAAGCACTGGTCATCCTTCCTGTTGGGCGCCACCCCCCAGAGCCTATGGACCGCTAAGAGGTTTGCCTAGGGCCTCACCCCTCCCCGCTTTCCCTCCCTCCCCGGGGCAGAGACCCCCCAGGAGATGAACAAGGTCCTGTTGGACCACTTTTTCCCCCCAAAGGAAGCATTCTCGCCGCCCCCCAGACTGAGGCCGTATAAGAAAGCGCCCCCACTTACAGGGGAAGAGATATCAACAGCTCTGTCCCAATGCTCTCCAATATCGGCCCCGGGTCCCGACGGAGTCCCCAACTCAACCTGGAAGCAGGTGAACAAGATCAACCCGTTCCTCCTTCTCCAAATCTTCTCCCCTCTGGTCAGCCTGGGATACCACCCGGCCGCGCTGAAAGGCTCGAACGGCATAGTGCTTGACAAGCCGGGGAAACCCTCCTACGAATCCCCAGCCTCCTTCAGGATAATGTTCCTAATCCACGCCTTCTCTAAAATCCTAGACAGGATAATAGCTTCCCGCCTCCTATTGGTGGCAAGGTCGAAGGGCCTGCTCCACCTCAACCAATGCGGCTCCCTGCCTGGGCTTAGCACTTACGATGCGGTCCTTACCCTATGCAATGACGAAAAAACCATGCAAAGGCCACGCCTCAAGGTCTCATCCCTGTTCCTGGACATCAAAGCAGGGTTCGATAACGTCGACAACTCCACGCTGGCCCGCATCCTACGGGAGGGAGGGATCCCCCCCTACCTGATCTCCGGGGTTTCCTTATTTCTAGGTGAACGGAGCTGCACTCTAGTTTTTCAGGGGGCCCCAGGGACCCCAGCCCGGGTAAATGTCGGCGCCCCTCAGGGGTCCCCGATATCCCCCCTCCTCTTCCTACTCTACGTGGCCCCCCTCCACTTTGGGATCCCCCAAGGTCTGATGATCTCTTAGGTGGACGACTTCGCCATCACAGCCGCCTCCCCCTCATATAGGGGTAACATTGGCCGCCTCCAGATGGTCTTCGAGAAGCTACTAGCAAAAGCCCATTGCCTAGGCGTCTCATTCTTGGTCGCCAAAATGGAGCTAATACACTGGAGGACCCCAAGTCAACGGCATTCCCCGAAATGCCTCTCTCCCATTCAGATCAAAGGGGAGCTATTCCATCTCCGGGACTCAGTGACATGGTGTCACAAATCGTGACTAAGCAAGGCAGATTTCACATGACTAATACTTATTAGTCATAAGGGATGTTTGGGTTTTTGCACTATGACGTCATTTGACTCATAGCTTTCACATGACTGCGCACTTGCGAGTTATTGGTTGATTATGATTAGTTAATGGTTTCATGACGTCACGATTGTGACATCATATGATGTAATGATTTCGCACATGACTCAGATTACAAGTCATGGGTTTCACGCTTACGACTCATTTGAGCCTATGATCGAGTTTATGGGTTGGATCGAGGAAAGAGAAGGTGCGCAGCTGATTTGTAAGAATCAGCTGATGGATTTCGCACCATGACTAATTATGAGTCATGGGAGCTATGTTACGCGATGATGACGAGTCACCAGGGTTAGGGTTGTGAGAAGATACCTATATAAGGTGCTTGGTTCCGACCAAGAAAGCGGCACGCTTCTCGCAAACTTCTTCCCCCCCCCTACATTTCACATACAATCTCAACTTTACCCCGCTTTGGGTCCGGATCAAACCCCTCGCCCACTTCTTCCCGCTCGCTCGTCGCCATGGCGAATCCCCACGACCGATCTTCCCATAGAGTTCATGATGAGGCAACTCGCTCAGGCGAGGAGCGCCCTCAGGCTCACCAACCAAGACTTCCCGGACCTCAGCCCAGATGCGCAGGCCGGCACCCTCCCCATTGAGTCCATCACGATCGTACTCCTCTCCCAGCTCGTACAAGGACTGGTGACCGTCTCACATGAGCTGAGCGGGGTAACCCAGGCCATCGCAAACATCTCCGAGGAAAACGAGAACCTCAGGGCGGAGCTCCATGACATCTCCTCTCAGCTCGCGAACCTCCCCCTCACCCAAGAACAACAAGCCGCTCCGGGGATCGCCGATCTCCAAGCATCCATACGTGACCTGTCACATCGTGTGTCAGCCCCGATCCCTGCCCCCTCGGCACCTGCCCCCCCCCCGCAGAGAATGCCCCAGCCCCCTCCATCTGCCGGCCCCCTCCCCTCAAGGGAAGGGAAAGAAAAGGCCCGTGCACCACCCACACCCCCCTCAGCCGCGGCTGACGACCCAAAATACCTCATACCATTCTACGATACGAGACTTGGCAAGGCGTTGGGTAACCCCGAGAGATATGCCAGGCTCTATCCCAACTCATACGAAGCCGGAGAATTTCCGAAGGGCAGGTACGACCTAGACTCCTTCACACCCGGCCACCTCCACCCTGACAATGTCGTCTCCCCCTCCTACGCGCAAGCTGCCTCCGGCTCAAGCTCGGGCGGCAAGGGCAAAGGCAAAGCTGGGAAGCCTCCTTCCCCCCAACTTGTTGCGAGTGGGTCGACCCCTCCTGTTAAAAAGGGGCCACCCTCCCTTCCAGGTGCCCAACGACGCTTCTTTGCTCCTCGCCAGTCCCCTTCCCCTCACCCAGACGCTCTCACTATTGCTGCCACCTTCCCAGACATCGCCGCCCGCGTCCTTCGCGAATCCAACTGCCTCCTCCCCCTCGGTTTTTCTGCTACCGTCAACCCTCGTGGCTCTGTCTCCCTGACAGTCACCGACAAAGCCACCCCCGCCGCCTCATACGCCCCATACTTCGACTCCCTCACCAGGGCCCTCAACCAATCTTTCCCGGTAGGAGAAAACCCCTGGTGCACCCTCGTCCTCGCCCCCACTGCCGTCCAGTTAGCAATCCACGGCCTCCCCCTACGGTTCCTCCCTCAAGATGAAGAGGAACTCTTCCCATATATCCGGCAAGCAATCCTCAACGACAAAGCGACCCAGATTCTCTGAGCCAGGTACCTTAACCCTAGCCGAGATTCTAAGGAGACCAAGCAGGCCACTTCGGTGGTTATCACCGTCGACCCCCACAACATTTCGGCCCTCACTTCAGGGGTCGTCATCCTCTCTCAGAAACGCAAGGTCGAACTTGCCTTCTCCTCCTCCAGAACCTCCCAGTGTAAGAACTGCTGCAGATACGGACACGCCCATCAACGATGCCCCGCCACCCACCCCACGTGCCCCATTTGTGCGCTTCATCATACTCGCGCGGCTCACAGATGCCAGAATCCAACCTGCCCCAGGAGCGGGAACAATAAGCCAGTCCCATCCTGTTGTCCGACCTCGCCCCCCCATTGCTGTAACTGCGGTGGTGACCACAATGCCACCTACAGGGAGTGTCCGGCTCGACCTCCACCACCTGTCCCCACCAGAACCAACTCGCCAGCCCCAGCCCCGACCGGTCAAGACCCCATGGATTTGGCGGTCGATGGGGGCCCGACATCCTCTACTCCCCCGCCCAGGGAGGCTCCCCTTGAGGTGGACATGACCCCCAGGCAGCCTCCCCCGGCCGGATCCTGCAGGCGTCCCGGCACCACTCACGGTTTCGGTGGTCCTCTCCCCTTGGAGGAGCCAAGCCCTACCCCTGCCTCTTCGTCCCGTCGGGTTCGTCCCGGAAATGAGTAATCAACCCATGCCCCGTCCTCAGGGTCAAGGGCCGGCCCCTGCCCCTGCTTTTCTTTCCATCATTCAACATAACTGCCTTGGGAGCTGGAATGTTTTTCTTTCTTTGTTCGAGTCGTTCAGAGAGGCGACCACCTACCCTTCAATAGTTTTGTTGCAGGATCCACCTGTTAACAAGGCTCACCTTCCTTCCTTTAATGGTTTCAAGTCCTTCTTTCCCCCGGTTAGGAAGCCACGCGTGGCTGCCTACGTTCAAATGTCTTTTCTTTCCAATTACACGGTGCTCCCCCGGTTCAAGGGGGTGGACGATGTGCTCGCCCTCGACATCTCCGCCGAAGAACCTCTTTTTGGCACTGACTTCCACTCATTCAGGGTTATTAACGCCTACTCCACCAATACCGTTGACTACAGGGTCCACTCCGTCTCACCAGAAGACCTTTTCCCCGATCTTGGGTTTCCTCTCTTGGTTTTAGGAGACCTCAACATCCACAACCCCATCTCGGATGGCTTACGGCATTTTTCACAGCGAGAAATCTCGTCCTCAACTCCCTACTTCGAGAAGGCGGCAGAATCCGGCTTCGCCCTCCTTAATCCCCCCGGGGAATACACGAGGTTCCCCCTAGTAGGGAGCGCTCGCCCCTCGGTCATAGACCTCGCTTTCGCAAACCCCCCCCTCCTTCCCCTGGTTAAAAGCTGGGAAGCCTCCCTCCCCTCAACGGGTTCCGACCACATCCCAATAACAATCACCCTCGCCACGCCCTCCCTTCAGCAGAAACCCCCACGCCCGCGATGGGCAGACACGGACTGGGAGGCCTTGGACCCGATCATTAAGGGGTTCAGGATACCGGCCGCACCATTATGCCCCACCCCCCCGCAACTGGACGAATGGCTGTCAGAATCACTGAACCGGCTGGTAGCCCTTCTCAAAGAACACACGCCAGTGTCCAGACCCTCCCATCACTCGAAACCCTGGTGGACCCCCCACCTAACAATCCTCCGTCGCGAATATCACAAGGCCGCTAGGAAGGCCAGAAAGAAAGACACCCCTCACATGCGGGAAGTTGCCGGCACCTCCAAGGCGGGGTACTTTAAGGCGATTAAGGCCGCCAAAAACAAACACTGGTCCTCGTTCCTGCTGACCGCCACCCCCCAGAGCCTTTGGACGGCTAAGAGGTTCGCCTATGGCCGTGCCCAGCCACGCTTCCCCTCCCTCCCAGGGGCCGAGACTCCTCGGTAGATGAACAATGTCCTCCTGGACCACTTCTTCCCACCTAAGGAGCCATTCTCCCCTCCTCCTAGGCTCAGACCAAACAGGTCAGCACCCCCCCTGACGACGGACGAAATAACCACGGCCCTCTCCAAGTGCTCCCCGACCTCTGCCTCGGGCCCGGACGGGATACCCTACTCTGTCTGGAAACAGGTCAACAGAATCAACCCCTCAATCCTCCTCCATATGCTCGCCCCTCTGGTCCTCCTGGGGTACCACCCGGCATCGCTGAAAGGCTCAAATGGCGTGGTGCTTGACAAGCCAGGGAAACCCTCCTACGAATCACCCTCGTCGTTCAGGATAATCATCCTGATTCGCCCGATTTCAAAAATCCTCGAAAGGATTATAGCAGCCCGCCTACTTGCGGCAGCCCGACTCCGAGGGTTGTTGCACCCCAACCAATGTGGCTCGCTCCCCGGGCTCAGCACCTACGACGCGTGCCTCACCCTCACCAACGACGTCAAAACCCTGCAGAGGCCCCGCCTTAAGGTCTCCTCCCTGTTTTTGGATATAAAAGCAGGGTTCGACAACGTCGACAACAACACTCTGTCCCGAATCCTTAGGGAAGGCGGGATACCACCGTACCTGGTCTCCTGGGTTTCATCCTTCTTAGGGGAACGTAGCTGCACCCTAGTTTTTCAGGGGGCACCGGGAACACCATCCCCAGTCAACGTCGGCGCCCCCCAGGGTTCCCGGATCTCCCCACTCCTCTTTCTTCTCTACGTTGCGCCACTACATTTCGGGATCCCTCGGGGTCTGATGATCTCGTATGTGGACGACTTCGCCCTCACCGTGGCCTCCCTCTCCTATCGTGGCAACATCCTCAGGCTCCAGGTCCTATTCGACAGGCTAGAAAGAAGAGCGTCCCGCTTGGGCGTCTCCTTCTCGGTCGCAAAAACGCAACTGATACACTGGAGAACTCCCAGCCAGAGGAACTCGCCAAAGTGCGCCTCACCTATCCAAATCAAAGGGGAACTGTTTCACCCTGGCAACTCCGTTCGATGGCTTGGGTACTGGTTCACTCCAGCCCTTGACCCCGCTGCACATTTCTCACGCCGCCTGGCCTTGGCCCAGGGAGCGTTCGCCCTCATTCGCCGCCTTAGCCCGCCCGGCGAGGGACTCCCCCCCTACCTATGCCACAGGCTGGCAACCTCGCTAATCGCCCCCATCCTACTTTACGGCGCGGATCTGTTCACACCTAGTGTGGGTACGACGACCCGCCTCGACACATTCTGGCGAAATGTCCAAAGATGGACCACAAACTGTTTCTCGGCTACGCCCACCGGTATACTCTCGGTTGAATCCTGCCTCCCACCCGTCTCCCTCCTTGTCAAACAGCGGCAAAGGCTGGCGGCGCTAAGGGTGGTCTGCTCCCCTCCAAGCGTGAACCCGGCTACTGCCCTACTTCACCCCTCTTTCCCGTCACTCTTGGCCCATCGGGCCTCTGACTCCTCGCGGGCCTTAACCAGGGGCCTGTCATCCGTCTACCTCCCCCCACACTGGAAAACTCCCCGTCCAGTCCCGCCGATGAGGAACCACCTGCCGATTGACGCGGTGGCCCATCGGACACTACCCTTCACCCTCGGGCTATCCATGATGCCTATGATCAACTCCCACCTCGTGTACCCCACCCCTGTCCTCCCGCCCCTGTCCTTGATGGACAGCACCTATTCAGCCCTGAAGAAGAGAGTAAGAGAGAAACTCCTCGAGGAGTGGGCCTCCCTTTTCCCGACTCCGGGGTACTACCTGCACCCTCCCGCGCTACAGCCGAGGCCCTTCATGGGTTTGGGCAAGTTCGTTGCCGGGAGAATCCAGCAGATGAGAGCCAGGAAGAGTTATCTGGCCGCCCACCCAACCTGGAGGTCCCCCGACGCCGACACCTCCTGCCCCCGTTGCGGCTTGGAACCTGAAACCTTCGAGCACGCCATCCTATCCTGCCCCTCGAGACAGCACAGCAGGTCACGCCTCCTCCACGGCGTCACAGATGTCGGTCCCGAAGCCCCGCTCTGGTCATCCCTCCCACTCCTGAAAAGACTTGCCAACTTCATAGGCTTCACCTCCACGGGATTCCCCCCCACGATGTTCCCTCCCACCACGCCCCCCTCTTCCCCCTTACCCGATCTTTCACCCCCCAGGGTTCGGCCCCCGATGTTTCGTGTTTTTTCGTTAGCCGAGGTGTAAGGTTGCTGGGTTATCTTTCCTTTATTTTATATAGGCTTTCCTTTCTAGGCGACCGAGTTGTTGGTTGTACTTTCCTTGTTATAAGCGGCTGACGGCCCGGCGGAGGAGAAACCTGCGCGATAGTGGACATTTACTGGTGCCGTGACTTTCTTTTGTTATTTGTTACTTGATTTATAGGTTTTGTTCTCTCCATAGCTAGCGCTGCATGAGGCTTTTTGTACCTAAAAACAATGAACGCATGATTACAAAAAAAAGAAAAAAACGACCAAGAAAGCGGACACGAACCATCTCTCCTCCACCTCCGGAGATTGAAATCTCAACACCAGGGGAAATCATCGTCACTATCCCCCACCCACCTCTCTTCCCCCATCATGGCTGCTGCCTACGGGTTGACGTTAAGCCATCTACCCTCCTCTCCTCAGGCACGCATGCCTCCCCTCCTTGGGGTTCTTGTTCCCGTTCATCGTTGACACCCGCTCATGAAGTTGGGTTCTCCCCCTTACCCCGCATTTGCTTTGTACCTCGCTTAGCATTTTGCATGGTCGGAAAGCTTCTCGCTTCGTTCACGGTCGGCGATACGGCGTCCGGACTCTCGGTCGAAGTAAGGCTTCGGTTCTGCTGGGCTTGTACCTCTGATGGGGAAAGCTACGGTTAGTAACATCACGGTCTCGCTCGGTTTCGCTGTCGCCCCAAAAGCCCTTGCTATGGCCCGTTAGTCGGTTGTGGCCCGCCCGCTCCCAATCCTTCCTCTACCCCCCTCCCGGTTCCGTCCGCTGGCACCGTACTGCCCCATAAGCTGGCACCTTACTGCTAATCCATCTCCCCGGCTGGCACCCTACTGCTCCCCCCCCACCGGCTGGCATCCTACTGCTATTCACCAGCTGGCACCCTACTGCTACTCACCGGCTGGCACCCTACTGCTCATCGTCGTTGGCTGGCATCCCCTCTGCCCGGTGGCTCCGCTCGCCCACATGCCTCTCTCCCTCCTGCGATTCACTCTACGGTCGCAAACCTCGCTTAGGTTACGGTTGATCATGGTATTGCACTGCCTCCTTGGTCTCTCCTAAACGCCGACGCGCCGCCACCGTCTGGTCACTCCCGACCGTTGAGCCGCCGCCCCAACCGGATTTCACCGTACGGGTTCTTGGATTTGGCATATTGGCAATAGTAGTTGTATCTAGGCGTTTCTTTGATTCTTTTCTTGGTGTTACCTGGGGGCCTGCTGAAGGGTTTGGCTCTCTCTCCTGTACGTTTCTATGAGTTGTTTCCCTACAGGTCTGAGGTGCGAGTCTTAGGTGCTAGGCGGGGGAAGTTTCTTCTATGGTCTCGGGGGGTTTGATTTTTCCTATGATGAGGTGAAGCGGGCGGGAAGACGTTTGATTTATAGGTTTTTTATCTCCATAGCTAGCGCTGCATGAGTCTTTTGTACCTTTAAATATAATAACGATTTGATTACAAAAACAAAGAAGAAAAAAAACGACCAAGAAATAGGATCTTCACGCAACCATCTTACTACTTTTCTATACTCAAGATATTGCAATACGATTACGCTTTACTCTCTTTAGATACACTCCCCCTCTATGAGAGCCTACGCTCTAAGAACCTGGAGACTATTGTGATAGTCTCGACAGGTTGCCCGTACATAGGACTATTGTGATAGTTCTATCAAGCACGACAATCCACCCATCGTACTATCTGAAGAGATAGTACTCCCGAACCACTTAAGCCAAGCAAGCCAGTTCCGTACTATCTTAGGAGATAGTACATCCCTACGCCTTGGTGCAGAAAAGCGAGACTCGCTTACGCAGGAGACGACTGTCGTTGCCTGTTCGATACGTGCGCAACAATAGGATTGTTACAGATGGCTGGGTTACTGGTTCACCCCCCCACTTGACTCCTCCGCCCACTTCTCAAGACGATTGGCCCTGGCCTAAGGAGCCTTCGCCCTTATCAGACGCCTCTGCCCTCCCGGCACAGGCCTCGCCCCATACCTATATCACAGGCTGGCAACGTCCTTGATCGCTCCCATCCTCCTCTACTGAGCGGATCTCTTGACACCTAGTGTAGGAGCCTCGGCTCGCCTCAACACCATTTGGCACAAGGTCCAGAGATGGCCAACAAACTGCTTCTCAGCCACACCAACAGGAATCCTCGCAGTTGAGTCCTGCCTGCCCCCAGTCCCCCTCCCAATCTCCCAGCGGCAAAGGATAGCGGCGATCAGGGTCATATGCTCCCCACCGGAAGTAAACCCAGCAATGGTACGCCTTCACCCCTCGTTCCCCTCCCTTTGAAACCACCGAGCACGAGACTCCTCAAAAGCGTTGACAAGGGGCCTCACGTCTGTGTACCTTCCCCTACACTGGAAAGCTCCACTGCCAGCCCCCCCCACCAGGAACCACCTCCCCATAGATGCGGTGGCTCACAGAACCATACCCTTTACCCACGGGCTGTCTAGGATGCCCATGATCAACTGCCACCTCGTTTCCCCGGCCCTGGCCGTCCCCTCACGGTCCCTGATGGACAACACCTACTTAGCCCTGAAGAAAAGAGTAACGGAGGCCCTCCTCGACGAATGATCCCTTCTCTTCCCGACGCCAGAGTACTACCACCATCGCCCCGCGCTGAACCCACGCCCCTTCATGCGTCTGAGTAAGTTCGTGGCCGGACGGATCCATCAGATGAGAGTCGGGAAGAGTTATCTGGCCGCCCACCCCACTTGAAGGTCCCCCATGCCGACACCTCCTGCCCCCGCTGTGGTCTCGAGCCTGAAACGTTCGAGTACGCCGTCCTCACCTGCCCCTCCAGACAGGGTGCTCGTTCTCGCCTCCTGCACTGCTTCACGAGGGTCGGTCTGGACGCTCCTCTCTAGTCCTCTCTCCCGTTGCTCAAAAGGCTCGCCACCTTCATCGGTGTCACCTCCACCCGATTCCCCCCGACTATGTTTCCGCCACACACTCCACCATCTTCCCCCCCGCTCCCCCTTTCCCCCCTGACAGTGCCCCCCCCTATGTTTCATGTTTTTTCGTTAACTGAGGTTTAGGCCTGTTTGATATTCTTTCCTGTAGCAGTATGCAAGCTTTCCTGGTTAGACAACTATTAGTTAGTTGGTACTTTTCTTTCTAAGTGGCCAGCGACCCAGCGGAGGAGAAACCTGCGCGATAGTTGACGAAATTTTCTGTGCTGTTACTTTTCTTTGTTTATGTTATCTGCTTTATAGGTTTTGTTCTCTCCATAGCTAGCGCTGCATGAGGCTTTTTGTACCTTAAAACAATAAACGCATGATTACAAAAAAGAAAAAGAAAAAAAAAGAAGAAAATCAACCAAGAGATAGGAAGCGGGAACAATAAGCCAGTCCCATCCTGTTGTCCGACCTCATCCCCGCATTGCTGCAACTGCGGTAATGACCACACTGTCACCTGCAAGGATTGTCCAGCTCGACCTCAACGGACTGTTTTCTCCCGACCTTCCACCCCAGAACCCCAGGGTCAAGACCCCATGGACGTGGCTGTCGATGGCTACCAGGCACCTTCTACTCCCCCGAGCGGGGCGGGTCCCAGTCAGATGGACCTCGTGACCCCCAGACAACCCCCTCCCGCAGGCCCTCTACGCCCCAGTTCCACTCAAGGCTTTGGCGGTCCTCTCCCCCTGGAGGAACCAAGCCCATCTACAGCACCCTCAGCTCGTCGGGTCTGTCCCGGAAATGAGTAACTCGCTCCCAGAAGCAAGCAGGAGGCAGGCCTCCTCCCTTCGCCTCTTTTCCGTCATACAACATAACTGCCTTGGGAGCTGGGATATTTTTCTTTCCTTATTTGAGTCCTTTAAGGAGACTCGTACATACCCCTCGGTGGTCCTCCTTCAGGACCCTCCTGTTAGCCTGGCCCGCCTTCCCTTCTTTAATGGCGTCGTGCCCTTGTTTCCACCTGTAAGGAAGCCTAGGGTGGTATCCTACGTATATCGGTCTTTTCTTGCTGGCTTTTTTGTTTTGCCCAGGTTCACGGATAGGGTCAACGTCATGTCTCTTAACATCTCTTCCCAGAAGTGTGTGTTTGGCTCCCGTTTTCACTCCTTTAGGCTAATTAACGCCTACTGAATCAATTCGGCGGACCGCAGGGTCCACTCTGTCCCACCAGAATCTCTTTTTCCCGCCACAGGCGTCCCACCTTTGGTGGTAGGAGACCTGAACATCCAGAACCCCCTGGCTGATCCCCTCCGTGCATTCTCCTCACAGGGACACTGGACCGCCTCACAGGCCGTCTTAAAGACCACACCCCGAGCTCACGCCCTTCCCACCACTCCAAACCTTGGTGGACCCCCCACCTCACCATCCTTCGCCACGAATACCACAAGGTGGCAAGGCTAGCCCCCAAGCAAGGTACCACAGCCCTGAGAGAAACGGCAAACATCTCGTGATCATGCTAGTTCAAGGCCATCAACGCCGCGAAAAACAAACACTGGTCTCCCTTCATACTCTCAGCCACCCCCCAGAACCTATGGACGGGAAAGAGGTTCGCCTCGGGTCGTGCCCCCCCGCGCTCTCCTTCCCTCCCCGGGGCGGAAACCCCACAACAGATGAATGAGGCCCTTTTGAGCCACTTCTTTCCTCCCAAAGCGGCCTTCTCCCCCCCCCCCAAGGCTCAGGCAACAAAGCTCGGCCCCCCCTCACACAAAAGAGGAGATCGCCCAGGGGCTCTCCAAGTCATCCTCCTCGTCAGCCCCCGGCCCTGATGGGATCCCCTACTGAGCCGGGAAACGGGTGAATGCGATCAACCCCTCAATCCTTCTCCAGATCCTCTCCCCACAAGACTCCCTAGGGTACAACCCGGCCTCGCTAAAGGGTGGAAATGGAGTGGTCCTCGACACACCGGGCAAACCCTCTTATGAGTCGCCCTCCTCGGTCAGGATTATAGTCCTTCTCCGCACAGTCTCGAAAATCCTGGAAAGGATAATTGCGGCACGCCTCCTTTTCGCAGCCCGCGTAAGGGGTCTGATTCAGCCCAACCAATGCGGCTCCCTCCCTGGGCTGAGCACATACGATGCCTGCCTCACCCTCATGAAGGACGTGAAAACCCAGCAGACGCCGCACCTGAAGGTATCCTCCCTATTCCTAGACATCAAGGCAGGTTTTGACAACATGGACAACCCAACCCTGGCCCGCATCCTTAGGGAGGGCGGGATCCCCGGCTACCTTGTCTCCTGGGTCGCTTCTTTTTTCGGAGAGCGCAGCTGCACGCTGGTTTTCCAAGGCGCCCCAGGCACCCCAGCCCCCGTCAATGTAGGGGCCCCGCAGGGCTCCCCCATTTCTCCCCTTCTTTTCCTAATTTATGTTTCTCCTCTCCACTTCAGGGTCCCGCGAGGACAGATGCTTTCTTATGTGGACGACTTCGCCCTGCCCACTGCCTCCCTTTCCTACCGAGGAAACATCTGCCGACTACATGAGCTTTTCAGGACAATCCAGGGCAGAGTAGCATGACTTGGCATATCCTTGTCCATCCTCAAAACCGAAGTCATTCGCTGGAGGACCCTCAGCCAAAGACACTCGCCGAGGTGTCTATCACCCATCCAATCAGTGGTGGAGATCTTCCACACCCACGAGTCCCTCCGATAGCTAGGATACTGGTTTACTCCTACCTTGTCCACTTCAACACATTTCTCGCGCAGTCTGGCGTAGGCTCACGGGCTTTGGCCCTTATCAGACGCCTTAGCCCCCCCGGGGCGGGGCTCCCCCCTTACCTCTGCCACAGAGTGGCAATTTCACTCGTCGCGCCCATCCTCCAGTACGGGGCGGACCTCTTCACGCCCAATGTGGGCTCCCGCACGAGGCTCGACACCTTCTAGCACAAGGTGCCGAGCTGGGCCACCAACTGCTTCTCTTCAACCCCTATCGGCATCCTGGCCATCGAGTCCTGTTTGCCCCCCTTCCTACTCCTGGTATCACAGAGGCAGAATCTGGCTGCCCTTAGGACAGTCTGCTCCCCGCCCGGCGTCACCACGGCAAGAGCGCGCCTCCACACCTCCTTCCCCTCCCTCTCCTCGTACCGAGCCTCGGATGGCTCAGGAGCCCGAACTAGGGGCCTTTCGTCGGTCTACCTCCCCCTGAGCGGGAAGACCCCCCGCCCCTCTCCCCCCCTCTCCGGAACCACCTCCCCATAGACCCAGTGGCCCACAGGACTATCACCTTCACTGGCGGCCTCTCCTGGATGCCTATGAGAAATGCCCAGCTGGTCCCTGAACTCTTGCCCAACCTCCCCCTGCAATCCCGAATGGTGAGCACGTACTCTGCCCTGAAGAAGAGGGTTAGAGAGGCACTCATTGAAGACTGGACTCGACTGGTCCCCCCCCTGCCTACTACCACGACCCCCTGGCCCTGCACCCTCGTCCCTTTATGGGCCTGGGCAAGTTCATAGCAGGACGGATACACCAAATGAGAGTTAGGAATAGCTACCAGGCGGCGCATCCCTCTTGGAGGGCCCCCGAGGCCGACACCTCCTGCCCCCGAGGTGGCTTGGAACCAGAATCATTCAAGCACGCAATTCTCACATGCCCCTCTAGACAGGGCGCCCACACACGTCACCTCTCCGGCATCACGGATGTCGGTCACGAGGCCCCCCTCTGGTCCTCTCTCCCACTATTGACAAGGCTCGCCACCTACATCAGTGTCACATCCACGGGCTTCCCTCCAACGATGTTCGCGCCCACCACGCCCCCCTCCTCCCCGCCATTCCCCCTCTCTCGCCCCAACCCACCGCTCTCCGTTTTCCGAGTGTTTTCCTTGGCCCAGGCTTGAAGTTTGTAGCGAGTTGAGGTTATCTTTCCTGTGTCTTATGTAGGCTTTCCTTTCGTAGAAGTTGTATGACTTTTCTTTCCTTGCTGCTAGAGTGGCCTTAGGGGCCGCGGAGGAGAACCCCCCGTAGAACCCCCGTGAGTGTGAATATTTATTGGTGCCGTGACTTTCCTTTGTTACTTGTTTGGATTTAGAGGTTTTGTTTTCTCCATAGCTCACGCTGCATGAGGCTTTTTGGACCTAAAACAATGAACGCATCATTACAAAAAAAAGAAAAAAGAAAAAAGAAAAAAGAAACGACCAAGAGATAGGATCACGAACCATCTCTCCTCCACCTCCGGCGATTGAAATCTCAACACCAGGGGAAATCATCGTCCCTTTCCCCCACCCACCACTCTTACCCCACTATCGCTACTGCCTTGGGGTTCACGTTAAGCCATCTTCCCTCCTCTCCTGAGGCATGCCTGCCTGCCCTCCTTGGGGTTCTTGTTCCCGTTCGTCGTTGACTCCCGCTCATGAAGTTCGGTTCTCCCCCTTACCCCGCACTTGCTTTTCACCTCGCTTAGCATTTTTGCACCGTCGGAAAGCTTCTCGCTTCGTTCACGGTCGGCGATATGGCGTCCGGACTCTCAGTCGAAGTAGGCTTCGGTTCTGCTGGGCTTGTACCCCTAATGGGGAAAGCTTCGGTTAGTAACATCACGGTCCCGCTCGTTTTCGCTGTCTTCCGAAAAGCCCTTGCCATGGCCCGTTAGTCGGTTGTGGCTAGCCCGCTCGCGATTCTTCCTCTACCCCCCTCCCGGTTCCGTCCGCTGGCACCCTACTGCCCCTTAAGCTGGCACCTTAATGCTAACCCTTCTGCCCGGCTGGCACCCTACTGCTCCCCACTGCCTGGCACCCTACTGCTACTCACCGGCTGGCACCCCACTGCTCACCTTCCTGGCTGGCATCCCCTCTGCCCGGTGGCTCCGCTCACCCTCCTCCCCCTCCGATCGTTCCACCATTCCTCGGTTACGCCTAGTCGTGGTATAGCACTCCCTCCGTGGCTCTGTCCAATGCCTTGGATCGATGTAATGACCTGCCTGACCGAAATCATAATTTCGGTAGGCCCTCAAGTTTTGAGTTTTCTTATGTCGATGATCCTCTATCCACCCCTCTCAGGCCAGCGTTTCTGGTCTTCGAACAGGCTGTTTCTTTTGTTTAGGGGAGCCTGCTGAAGGGTTTGGGTCTCTCTACCTGTATGTTTCTATGTATTGTTTCCTTACGTGTCTGCGGTATATTATCTTAGGTGCTAGGCGAGGGGGACTTTTCCTATGGACTCGTGGTGTTTGATTTTTCGCATGAAGAGGTGAAGCGGGCGGTTGGATTGTTTATCGGTTTTGTTTTTGCCCTAGCTAGCGCTGCATGCAGTTTTTTGTACCTTAAAACAATGAATACATCATTACAAAAAAAATGAAAAAAATGAAAATGACCAAGAGATAGCATCTTCACGCAACCATCTAAGTAATACAACACTTGGATACTGGAGCACGGGCCAAGCCCTTTGACAGTGACATTCCTGTGGTGCAAGATATGCAATCGTATTACTCTACTTCTTACGCAAACCTCTACGGCTCGAACTTGAGCACCTAGTCCTCTAGCGACTGGACTTTGTACCTTCCATCTTATGATGATCAGACTTCCTCGGACGAGACTATAAAGATAGTCAACGATCATGATATGCACTACGATTAGTCGTTCCCCATTTAACGAAACACCGTCGGGAATGTGTTTGTTACAGTGCGTATGATTTTTCTGTGTGTATGATTTTCATGACGATGCTCCTGTTCCTGTAGCTTATGGTAAGAACTCGCATAAATTGACAATGTATTCAGACTTCTTGAACTTCCGCCTCTGAAACCATTGAATCCTTCGACCCACTCTTATATTTACTTGGGGGTGTGCACGCGTGATCGGGCGGACGAGGGTCCGGAAATGGACCCGTCCGCGCAATCCCACATGCACTCTTGCGATTATATGGGGCATTTTCCAATCAATCCACAGCGGCTCGTCATTTACTATGGTATACATTGTTGACTTGACACCTTCTCTGCATGTTTTGACTACTAGGATAACTTAGGAGATAGTAAAAAATGCCTTCACAATTACTCAGTCAAATTCTATGAGTTTATAATTATTTTACACCAAATTATCTTACTGGAAACAGGATCTTTTCTTTTCTTTCCCCCCAGTTCTGGCATGCTTCCTGGGTGGAACTCGAATGGTGGTATTAGTTCCTGTCTAGTCTCTTTGGTAGGTTATACGTATAACTGGTAGTGAATCAGCGGTTCCTCCCTGAGCCTCCTCCTCCGAACAATCCTCTTCCAGGCGGCCCCTTGAGCCTGCTGTGCAGCCGGAACTTTCGTCACCCTGTTGGTCAATACTTTCATGATCACTCAGTCCTTCACAGGGAATCTCCACCTTACCCTCTTGTTATCCTTCCTCCTCATCAGTGTCGGATGCAACATACATGTTGACTGTACTATCCCAGATTCTTTCTTCAGGATCTGATTCCGCAGAGCCTACCTAGTGATCTACATCTTGGTTTCGAGGTGGTCCAGGCCGTGCATATTGAGATTCAACCAGTCCACGCTCAGGTAGTATAGCCTTTGGCTCTCTTCCAAATGCTCGCCTGCCATCCTGATCAACGAAAGACCAT
>Ga0307509_10003115_pt1 | contig 25739 bp, 21 predicted proteins | sample 10_EM_MG_FD_202245 | JGI IMG/M metagenome (GOLD analysis project Ga0307509, IMG submission 202245) | Populus trichocarpa ectomycorrhiza microbial communities from riparian zone in the Pacific Northwest, United States - 10_EM | ecosystem: Host-associated > Plants > Roots > Unclassified | place... | reverse complement strand
CCTTAACCACATCATCATAATTTGAGCTGCAAATGTTTGGCAAACTCTTGTACCAGTACCTGGGTTGCAGCCAAGACTTTGCCACAGTACTTTTTTTTGTGCAAGGACTTTGCGAACGGGAGTGTACAGTGCTACAGATTCACCGCACAATGAATTGTACCTGCCCAGTCACACGATTGATGGCCTATGATGCTCGCTAAGGAGTTCCATTGGGAAGAGAAGGGATCACAGGCCCAAGCTCCAGAAACGATATTGTTTATTATTGAGTAAATAATGAGGCACCCCAATGAAGACAGAAGAAGTTAAACCGAGGCATGGAGATGAGCAAGAGCGTACCGTTATCTCGTAGATAGGAAAATAAAAACAGAGTTAGGGCAAGTGTTACAGCTGCAAAGTTGGCGATAGAGGGATTTGGTTCCACAGGAGAAAACGGAGAGATATCGGAACCTAAATATGACAATATTGAGGAGCTTTTCCCTTTTCCCAATTCGCTTTGAATTTGCGGGGCTGATGGGGATGATCCTCAGTCGACATGAGTCACAGTTGTGGTGCCGGATATCTGCAATGATACCCTGATCGATAGACCTAGAAGGACAGGAAAGTTTTCGAGTTATCATACAATTCCTAGAACTTCAGAGCCTCCACCTTTAATCTAACACCGGTCCTATAGCTTATCTACGCTTTACCATAAGTAACAACACTAAAACAAAGTTGAAACATCCAGTATGGTGAGCAGACCCGTTTCAAAAGAGCCGGTTCCGGTTCAAAGGTTCACGGGCTATGGGGGTCACTTGGGGCCTGCTTTCGATATCAGACATCGGAGCGTTGAAGCGTGGAACAGCTATCCTTCTTGCGAACCGGGCGCTTCCGCCCAACACAATGAGATCGCCCCGAAAAAAAGAGCCAATTTTGGCCCGGGTGACGCTTTGCGCACATTTCCAGCTACTTTTTTGTTGGGGTTTGTCGAGACTAGCACAATCAAAACGGAAAAAACCCTCCCGAAAGAGCGAAAACGCTGTCCATCAAGGGCTCAAGTCGACTCAATGACTCGCAGCCTCCCCGCTCTTGGCGTCAGCAAAACGGTCTCCCCAGAAATTCGGAGACAGGGGGGTGAAAGGCAGATTCTACGTACTGGTATGAAACCACCCTTTGACGGGGGGAAAAAGGTTGGGGCTGCAATAATACATCGCAGGAGTACTGTAGATGCTCCTGGTACACCCTTGTTTATTGCCCATTAGAAGCCTCCGTTGCCACTTATTCTTCGAGCGATAATGTAGCCGAAGCCTGGTGCTCTGTTACAGAATCTAACCTTGGTTCAATGACATTGTACTCGAGGATTGTACGAGGGGGCACGTCGGACTGTGGCATTCTTTTCTTTTGCTTGATTATGGTTGGTGATTGGTTGGCTTGATGAGGCGGAGCACGCCAACAAACCCATTGTGTCCAGCCTTCCACCTGCTTGTAGCTAAGCACCAACTCAATGACAGCTCTCTTTGCAAACGCACAGTTTCCTTTCCTTTTCCAATAGTAGAACGGCCAGATGCATCAGAGACGACCTCGGCTGGTGAGAGATGCTAGTAGATGATGTAGAATGTAAGACAAAATCAAAAAACCAAGACAAAAAGGTTACTCTGGAGCCTAGATTGGGAGTACCAGGCAACAGAACCGCCAGACCAGGTCGAACATTTCCGTTAAGGCAGATAGTTTTACTTGCACTTAAAAGGGACGAGAAGGCTGATTGTTTTTCCACTGAGCACATCCCACAGGGCGAGAGCAAGGCAGCAATCTTGGGGCCTTGTGCTGCATTGTGGGCTTTAAGAACTTTGGCTCCTCTTCAATGCTCTACTTTATAAATCACTCTACACATTCTGAAAGCTACACCAGCTCGAACATACAAGGAAAAAAGCACAAAATCGACAGTGATATCACTAGCATCTTCACGAACTCTATTCTTAACAACAGGAACTGTGCGCCATAATATGTCTGGAAACTTTTCTAAAGTCTTTAATGACCTGGATAACCGCTCTTACAGCATGGGCGGACCTATAGCACAACCCCATGGTTGCGATTCGGCAAGCACTGCAGAACCTTCATCACCGGTAGTACCGGCATCTCAAAACCCCTTCTATATGTCAACTAGCCACATGGATACCATTCAGCGATTTGAATGGAGTTCGCCACTGGGCGCAAACGGCAGCACCTCGAACTACCATTTCTCCCCGCATCAAATCAACACCAACCCTGGGATAGAACCATTCATTAGGGATCTTTTTCCGGAGATATGCTCGGATGTGAACAAAGGTGCTATTAGTGGGAATCCTACAGCAAGAAATGATATGGGGGGAAATCCGACGGACGGAAGTTATATCAATGGAACTTCGATGCATACATCTTTTCCAGTTCCCGAGAGGTAAATACTAGTTGAACCCCATCTTTGAAAGAATTTTTGTGAGATAGGAAAAGCAAAAGAGAAGTCGTGAAAAAATAGGAAAGAAACCAAACTAAAAGTGAGAGGAGTGACAGTGAATATAATATAAGCGGCATGACTCTCGAAGGGGACTGCTTCAGTCCCAAACTACTCATCCCAGAACGACCCGAATCGCACAACAATCACTACTCAACCCCGTCTGGTTCCAGGGGGTTTTCTGCCCCGGATGGCAGCAGGGAGGGCCGTCGAGGATCGGAAAAATCACCAGCCAGCCCGAGTGGCTATTCCGCCAGGTCGATGATGTATTCCGGCGACTCAGATGGGAATTCCAACGACTCAAGAGCGACAAAGTAAGTTCTAGATCACCAAAAAAAAATTCCCCTTGGCAATAGTCTCTCTATCTTTCATTTTTTTTTCCCCCTCTCTTCTTTCCCATCCCCAAAGAGAAGAAAAGGGGAAAAAAGCTCCTAAGAAAGAAAGAAATGACCTTGCCAAAAAAAAAACATTTTTATTCAAGAACCCATTCTGATTGTAAACCCCCCTTTCCCCCGTAGAACCAAAAAGTCCCACAGGTGTCTCATATATGGTTGTGGAAAAATATTCGGCCGCTCAGCGGAACTCAAGCGCCACGAGAACTCGGTGCATACGGTCAGGCCCGCCAACGAGCTCTTTCAATGCCCACATGCCGGCTGCGAACGAGTAGGTAAATTCGGATTCAAACGAAAGGACAACCTTGCCCAACACTTGCGTGGTGTGCACGGAGATCATATCGAGAAGAAGAGTGGACGTAGGTCCTCCACGAGGGAGACGAGCCCACGGTCTTGTGCCTCCAACCCCGGCGCGGGTTCTCCGACCGAGACTACCGAATATAATCAATTTCCTCAGAGCCAGGATTTCGATTATACGAATCAGCAACAGATGATCCAAGAAGAATCGGGAAGCCCGTCAGACCTCACGCCGTGGTGGGACCGTGTGGAAATTCATCCTTCGGAATGGTAGGAGGGGGACTAGGGTGGAGGGGAAGTTTCGAAAAAAGGGGTTTTTTTTTTCTTCCTTCTCTTTTTCCTTTGGTTTTTTTGGATCACAACTTTCTTCGTCTTTTTCGACTTAATATTTCGCTATCTCCACCTTTTTGTCTTTTCTGCGTCTTGTTTTTTCGTCTCCTGTTTTTTCGTCTCCTGTTTTTCTTGGCTATTTTGGTCTTATTTCTTTTTGATCTTTCCCCGCTTGCCTTTTTTTCGCTCTTGCTTTGTTCTGTTCTGCTCGGTTCTGTTCTGCTTAGCTTCTTATGACTTTTTTGTTTCTTTTTCTTTTTCTTCTTCCGTTCTTCTTCGCTGATGCTTACCGATTGGTTTGCTTGCTTGCGTTCCGATTTAATTGATTTTTTTTCCCCCCAAAATTTATTCGTCTCATGTAACTTATTGCTTTGCTTGGTGGCCTTGTGTAAAAAGTAATCATCTTTCTATATTCTTGTACATATCATCTATTTACTAGATAAATAGGTTAGCAAAACTGCAATACGGCAAGGATGGCAATCATCTGAGAAGGTTCAGAGTCAAAAGCTGAAAAGGAGGTGGGCATTGGAGAGAGCGCACAAAGTGTGCGAGTGTGTGCAGATGGGAGGGTGTGGCAGTGCGCAACGATCAGCGAGTGACTGGACGAGTACTGCGAAGCACCATCTTCTCAAACCCCAATTCCGCCAAATGCGGTAACACGCGCAGCAGGCACAACATGATGATGGGACTAACGGGAGTGCCAAAAGGGGATAAAATAAATGTGGGAACTATCAACATACCAAAACTAAAATTAAAAAAAGGAATATATATCTCCCCCAAAGGACCATGAGTCTTTCATCAACCTCACGACACCAATGGTATAATTCCTAGCATTAAGAGGGAAAGAGGGAAAAAGAGAAAGGGAACGGTATTCCTCCATCTCTCCTAGCGACGGCAACTGAGACCTTATTAACCTGTTGATTAGTTTCTAAAGCCACAACTGCTCGCCAATTGTTGGCGTATCAGGAAGTGCCAAGACCTCGGTGGCCCCAAACATCTTTCGTGGACACAATTTGCGGGTTGACGAGCGACATACATTTCACTCCTCAACAATGTTTAGAATGTCGCATTCTCTTGCTCCCACGCTGAAGGAAAAATTCTGTATTGAATGAGGGGGTATAGGTGGTAGGGGGTAGATGGTAGGGATAGAGACGAGGCATGGGGGGTGGGGGATGGGGGATGGGGGATGGGGGATGGGGGGGTATTCGTGGTGGAATCGCTACATGCAAGTTGAGTTGGGAAATGGGTGATGGAATCTTATATGGGATTGAGTTGAGCGGTTGTCGGGGGGATATTGGCCCGCTGCGCTCGCGCTTTCCTGTTGAGCTAGGCGGGGGTGGTACGCCTTGATTCGCTCTTCCCTCAGCGCCTTCCACTATCCCACCGCTGACAATTTAGGTTGTGATGCGCACATCCGGCACTCCAGTCGCGATTCTCATGCTGTGTTACGCTTCTCATGTAGTGTCACGCTCGGCATCTTCAGGCGACGACTGTTGAATGGGAGGGGGAAGGGATGTAGTTGCATGGAAGGGAAGGTTGGTTCAATTCTTGAGCTTCAGGCAACCACCGTTTCGGACGTTTTGGTTGTTGCCTTGAGGTTCCCTTCCTCACGCTGCGGGTTACTATCGGAAGGTACCGCTCCTGTGCCACTTCCCCAGCCCCCGGTAACTTACCCGTCACTTCGTTCTCTCCAACTTTTCTTTCAACTTTTGATCAGCCTAGGGTGAAACATTACTGGCTGAAAGGAAGGTCCTTCGTAGGGCTACTTTCGTTGCAGCTAATTCTGTGTAAGCAATTAGGTGGCAGAGGTAAGAATAAGGCTGAAATAAAATATTTTTAAGATGGTATCATATTAGGCGGGGTTGGATCCACAAACTGTTGGCCTTTTTAAGTGGAAGATAGCCGGGGCGAGTCAATTGTCCAACGGATCGATTATGCAGAGGTATTGAAGTTTATGGACATATCCGGAAGTGATTCGCTTGATTAGCAGCCCTCCCGATCAGATTCCCCAGGAGTTTGCTCGGGTACTCCCCTATGATGGAACGGGAGATCAGTTCCCTTCTGGTATTGTACTAGATGCCCCAGCTAATATTTACAGCTCAGCACCCAAACGTTCAAGCCATAATAAAACTGAATGCGCGTGAGTCCAAAATCTTTACAGATAGAGAGAGAAGCATTCAGTCCGGGTTGGAAAACGTTTGTGTAATATGCCCCTTTGCTTACAAAAACCCGGGGCTGAATGCCACTGATACCCACCTTCCGTTCTCTGATGCCCTCCCACATCGCGCCGTCGAACCTGCTAAGCGGGTCGTGCAAGGCAAATAGGATCATCGGAGCATACCGCACCGTCTGTATTTGATCTAGAAAAGGCTAACCTCACGCCTACCCACCCCCATTTCCGTCCTCAGGATTTTGTGGACAAGGCCCTGAAGATGTGATACCGGTATACTCTCGTGGGGCCGCCTGGGCGCTTCGAGAAGTCATAGGTGCCCGAGTATAGGCACTATCGGCCGAACGACAGCTCCAAGAGTGCCGCCGCTCATTCTCAACTCGTTTAATTGGAGCCCCCTCAACTGCCCCCATATCATACCAAATTCAGTTTCCCAACTCCCTCCTCTGGCACCAATCAAGCCTATCTCATTGCCCAGGCTAGTCAACCGCAATATGCGCCTGATCGTTCTAGTTTTCTAGTTTTTCTTTTTATTACGCTGCTCCGAGGCGGTCTTTTATTTTCTTCACTCCTCTAACTAATTCACTTACTTGCCTATGACCAATAGTCTTGGAGACACTTTCTATAGAATCCCAGATTTCATGGACACTACATACTTGCTCGCTTGCTTCACGGCCCCTGGGTGGGGTTTTATTTTAACAGCCGGCTTAGATACTACTATCGATTAAATACGAACGAACTTTTTTCAGGGCTGGTCTGAACGTTCACAAGCATTGCGAGAATCCCTTTGTGCGAGTGGAAAAGGTTGCTCCTTACCAAGCCTGGTAAGTTATTCAGCCTCCCCCGCAAGGACCAAGGGATAGCAGGAGTGATCAACAAAAACGAGGATTCCCCACATCCGGGGCGACGTCGGTGCCTAGGGCAATTGTAAGAAGAACTCAAATCCTCCTCGTATCACGCATGCAGGCACTTGAACTCGGGTGCAACCTCCGATCACGAACGTTTTTTTGTTTTTTTTCAGGGAAACCCAAGGAGTGTTGCCGGGCGGACTGCCTGAAATATGGTGCTGTAAAGCGCGTCGCAGCTTCTCAATCATGCATAGAACATCCATTCTTTCTTTTGTTCCGTGATTTCTTCCAGGCTTCGCCAATCCCACTACCGGTATGCATACTCTAGGCTGCAATCCTATGGAAATATCTATGATACAAGCTCCACGGTTTATATCACTCGACCGGGCTCTCATCCTCGTTCGTTCGTCAATCAATCAGTCGGATCATTCAAGCACTTTCCCAAATGACCACCGGTCGATATTACTGATGTCACAACGTTACACCCGGCTCTTTCTCTCCAATAGCTCTTAAAAAATCAGGCCCTCTGGAGCCTTAGGGTTTGATGAGAGGTAGTCTATAGTGTGACAATTTGGGTGGGTTGTGCTATTTGTGGTGCCGTGCCTCGCTTTGCATATGGACTAGAGTATCACGCTGTGATAAGGCAATCTATACAGGAGGACTGGGGAAGGGATATTGCAAAAAGTCCACGGAATCATAAGGGTGTTCTTAGGGGGAAGGTGGGGGTGACGTCCTGCCTGCCACTTAGGAGCATCGAGGTTTTGCGATTAGGAATTGTAATACAATAAGTTACCGGTGTAATATTGTGTTTGTGAGGGGGCGGTTTTAAGTAATTGGGGCTGATTACCCAAGTCACACAAGTATTGTGAGATAAGACTACGGTTCCGACTTTCCCTTATGGCTGTTAGCATGAGGTTAGTCTGCATGCCAGTGCTAGAGTACCGTAAAATCTAAGTAATATACCGTAGACCGGCAGATGCTGCCCAAGCACTACCGTATTTCTCTTTCGGCCTAACCCCAGAGCAGATACACTTTTCTAGGGATAGTAGAGACCACACAAGTACGGTAGTCGTGGGTGGTCAAGCTACCTAAAATTCACGGGAGCTGATACGAGTAGAGTGAGTGGGCAGGAGCCTACTAGTAGAGATACCTAGTGCAGATCACAGCCTCTCAGAACAGATCCGAGCCATTGTTATCTAGCGCTCCATCGAAAAATGCGGTAAAGGACATTCTCCCAGCAATCAGAATACCTATGACCCAATCGTACTTGCGCCGGCACTCGCCTGCAAGCTCACCGGGCTCTCCCACCAATCCACCTTTCGCCTAATCTGCAAGCTTCAACCAACCACCTACAGCCTTCAATGCATTCCTGCGGAAGCAGGATAAGCATAGCTTTCAGGCCTGCGCCATCTTCCATCTTCAGCTCTCGGACATCGATGTTTGACAGCCTCCTGATAAATGAAAGAAAAAGCGAGGAAAGGTAATAGCTCAAACTATTTCCATTGCCCTTGCTTGAAGTATATACGGTAGTCTGTCAAGAGCGCGCCTGAAGTTGTTTGGGCTTGGTTAGGCAACGGATACGAGTGGGGGTACCAGGCGCGATTAAGGAGGTTGAGCTAAAGTGGGGAGGATGTTTTGTGGGTGCGAATTGGAAGGCAACGTTTCACTGATGAACTTAGTATTGGATCTACCGCTACCGTAGAATATGGACACAGTGTCCTTCAAAACTCTCATACAGCATGCACAAACCGGGCTCCCTGTTTAAGGCAATTTTTATACCCCATTCACCTATCGCTTTCTAAGGGCTTTTGAAAAAGTCTCCCTACGTTTAACACATCAACTTAGGCTCCGGTGAGGTGTAATTTTTATCATTTAGTCAGGACTCCAAGCATCAAGCGTTGGGGGCACGTAGCTAGGCAACTTACCGGTATCGGAACTTGTAGTGCTGGCGTGGTGTGGGCATACGGTAGCACTCTGATGGGATAGCCTGCGATTGAGTCACCTGGGCTTACTGGGTTTTGTCATATAAAAGGTGTCCCCCAGAGGTTTTTTTTTTTTCGCGTGTGTGCAAGACTCTGTTAGGGTTCTAGGACAGCTCTAGTCTGGGCCTTATTCTTTATACAATCACGGTTGGGGATGGATATGACTCGCCTTGATCCTATGGAGCCTCCAAACTTTGGCTCATGCTCGAGTATTAGGGACGAGAGTAGCTCTACATCTCCCGATGCCTCTCTGCTCTGACTGCGGATCGGCTTATCTCGAACTTTACTCTGGTGTCATCCCAGTGGAACGGCTGCTCGACTTCCCTCGTCAATAACACTCACACCCCAGCTAAGAATTACCAGTATGAGAATACAGTACCATACCGAATCGGACTTTCCTCATATAGCATCGCGTTTATCCGTGTCCCTTAGATGTCTACGGTCTCCTCGACTACCAACCAGTACTAAATAAAACAGACTCACACCACAGGAAGAAATCTGATGCCTAGAAATCGCGGGGGCCTCCATGGATGCACACTGTGTTCGAGTCGCAATAATCCAGGCAGTGCAAATCGAACGATCCACACACCAACAAGGACAAGTGAACTGAGTCACTTCTCAATATCCGGTGTTTCTACAGGGTCTAGCTGATAGGGAAGTATTACACTCAGAAGTGCTAATAAAATTTAGGAAACGGAGAGAACACCTTCCTTAATAAAACCCTCTATACCTGTACTTTGCGCGAGATTGGAGAAATTGCTCTTCTCGCCCGAGCTCTTTCATGAGTTTCGCTGGAACCCTCTACCGGTACTAACCGACGGATTACCAGCAGCCAATCAAGATGCACTATGAGGGCGCAGCGCAACACTCGAGATTGCGGCTCCGCCATAGAACTAGGTAGTCCTCTTGGGGTATGAAGAAAATCATCCGCGCAGTTCTCTACCACGGCGTACTGTATCACTTGAGCACGGTAAAGTTAGTCGGCATGAAGTACCTGAATATGGAGATTAGAAATTTGTCCGGCAGATAATTTGTGCGCACCTCAGCGCCCATAATAAATTTAGGCTCAAGTGCTCGGGCACCCAGTATCAGTAGGGCTTTAAGGCTCCATGGCTCATTCGTTCACTGTACGTGATACCAGTCCTTTTGACAAATGCCCCGATGTTGCGAGCATCGCATCGATCGTTATCTAGTCCCGCAGGAGCCGGAACACCCGGGGGGTCACTAAAAACTAGAAAACATAATCATTGTCTCTACAGAGAATCGTATGGGAATGGCAGAAATAATTTTCCGGGTTTTAATGCCCCCCCCCCCGGTGCCAAGGCAGTTGAACTTTACACAAAGTCGGGAGCCATTACGAAAAAATTGGCTCTCAGCCCCCTGCCAAGACCAACCAAACGAAATATATATCATACAAGCAACAGACCTTACGAGGGGAGGCAACTTATGTGAGGTCCAAGTATTCCAGTTCTTACGGCACTAGTTCTCGAATAGAATACTAACGGAACCCGATTTGCATGAGTCATGTGCCGATAAACCCCACGATGGGTGACACCGGCAGTCCTAGTTAACACATTGGACTGCGAAGTAGGTCAGATGCAGGAGTGAATCGTTTTGGAACATGAGTTTTCCTCAAACACTTCACTTCGGAGTTTTCGACAAAAACAAACCTCCGGTTCCAGCTCAAGAAGCGGGGCATATCTACCGTAATATACCGGTACTGCGCTGTTCGGAATCTCTTGCTCTCCCAGACTTCCCCTCCCAACGCTGGGCCTCGATTGGTGCTCCCAGACCCCCACTTCTTTAGCGCATTTTGACTAACTCACTTCCCAATCAGACCTGCTACCCGGTCCAATGCGTCACATAAGGGTTTACTTGTGATGGTGGGGGTTCTGCTCCAATTGACATACCGGTATGTACGGTACTTGAATACCATAGGAATTGGAATATCCGAACCTCAGGCCACAAGTACCGTTACGACAAGAAGAGAGAGAGACCTCCAGAATTCCCCTTGCTGGGTAAAAGGGGTGATTGCTTCGGAAAAGGAACTGGCTTTCTGTCCTCCACTAAGACAAATAAAAAGTAAAATATAACAGACCTTATTAGGAGGGGCAACTCCAACGTCCTAACTTGAGATTTAATTATTCTAATTCTTAGGGTAGCCAAGGCGTTGATATTGTACCTAGTCACAAGATTCAGAAACTATTTCTTGCCCCCCCCCTTGCTAACCATCTGCTTCATAAAAGCCATAGATGAGGAGCAACCGAGCTATTCTGAGTCCTATTTGATCATCTTTTTCTAAAGATACTGCCGGATTAGGATTAGAGAATACCGGTAAATGGAATTTACAAAATGAGAAGAATTTAATGTTTTTTTGGGAATCACGGGATCAGTTGGTTGGTTGATATGCCAAGTATCATATTGACGATAAGGATGTCCCAGCCCCAGCCAGGCAAGGCTCTAGGCTAGCCACAAGCACTATTAACATAAAGGGTTTAATTTATTATAGGATATTAGCGAAACCCGCCATTTTCAAGCAAACTTTCAGAATCTCGTGCAACCTTCCAGTTTCTCCTCGAGTAGTCTCTGGGCCTAGTTTCATCATATATTTTCTAATTTTATCATCAGCGCTAAGTTTTTATCTCTTATTCGCTAATTAGGAATATCCTGGCCCTCCTATGCCAAGATACCTATCACTTAGTGCCAAGATGTTCGGACATTTTATAAATTGGCAAGGCCAATGAACCAATCATATTGTCTGTTGGGGAACTAGGTGGGAGCAGCCCTTTTCGCATGACTAAGAGAATTTCCCACGCCAACTCGAGCTATTTTTAACGTCATGGCATCTCACTCGTGATCAATGGGAATGGCCTTGTAGAAGCCTCTTTTGCTAAGCTCCCCCCCCCAAAATTCGCAGCCACGACCTCTAGGAAAGGTATCATATCTCAACGGGTACTTGTTCTCGTCTCTAGCATAGGGTATCTGAAAACGAAACAAAAGATTTTTCGCTTGTTGAGTGGCTGTGTGATCGTCGGAGGTACCTTCAGATGCTTAATGCTAGATATTGTGGTGGCCACTTCAACCCGGAACTAACTGCATGATGATTTTCGGGGATTCATGACCACAACATCTTTGGAAAGAGTCAGCCTCACCGGAGTCCCCAGAGGATATACTCCTCCTTATCTCTCTGTGCTTTCTGATCTCTGGTAGGAGTAATATTTGTGAAGATCGTAAAATCTCCAATCCCACTATGTACGGTTATTTCGGGCCTTACTATTTGTATGTATTATGTGAACAAGATGAATCGCCCAAGAAATTTCCAGTACTCGGCACCATACAAGTGCTAGCACTGTACACTTCAGTTCGTAAACTCTCTGGGGAAAAAGAGGTAACGTCTTCCGCCCTATAGCGAGCCCCCGGTATAGAGAGCCATTTGCGAGTTTAGGTCATGTGATTGGCTTCTCCTCAGCCCAGATTTAAATAGTGGCTATCATAGTATCATATTTGGTTGGATGGCTCGCTATGGTGTGGAAGTCGTTGCTGTGGGGATGCCTTGGCGGCAACGAAGGTGTTGGGACAAGCCACAGCCAAACATTCTTAGTTCGAGTCACGTGCAAATTCTTGGTTCAGTATTATCAGCACCTTTCTTGGCCGCCAAGATCCCTGAACTTGGTGGTTCTTGGCATTTTTATCTCTTCTACGAATTGAAGAGTACGGTAGATCACACCCCACACATCCCTGAAGTCTTCGTGTATCATACATGTTCTCAAGACATTTCATAAATATAATACTTTATAACCAAGTTGTGTCTTCTCAGGCTCTCGCCATCGGGGGGGGGGAATACCATAGACTTTAGAGGCCACTTTGAAGAGAGAGAGGCTTCTAAATTCTCCCTTGCTTGCAAAGCGGGTAGGCTGACATTGCATATGAACCTGCTATGCTCTGGGAGACTCTCTAGGAGGTGTTACTATTCATGCCTTCATACTGAGGTTCTGGTAGGCAGAGGGAGTCTGCTATCAGTGGCAGGTGGCGTGGTATTATTGTTGTATTGAGCTTGGCAGTTCGCGGCAATTTGTGGACATTGCCGAAAAGAGACTACAATCACACAGCCTTAAACATCTACGTTTCTGATAATATAATGGATTTTGAACCGCTTGGCCGCTTGCGGGGTGATCCGCTATCTGTAGCTAGTCGTGTCAGTAATGTTGGAGACCGGAGTCTGCCATTCATACCTTTTTGCCTCCACATTTTCGCGGCATTGTATCATATCCTGGATTACCGGCCGGGCTGAACCGACTACCTGAAAAAATGTGTTTCCCCGCATTGTGCAAGTATGTTAGGGCTTGAGGTGGGATCAGGCTTTAGAGTTTGGCGGGCCGATCCGGCCGGGGAGATAATTAGGGGCGAGGGAGGCTGGGGTAAATATTGCTACTATACGATAAGTATCCCCCGTATCGTTCCTCTGATATCATGTTATTTGCTCAATACCATATACTTCCATCCAATAATAACCCCGACGGAGGATGCCAAACAAAAAAAAGAGCTAGGCCACAAACCAAACCAAGTGAGGCAGAACGTTAAAAACAAAACAACGAAGCAAATATTGCCATAAAATCGATCATAAATCGTTATCATGATAAACTCCGAACACCCTACCGCCTTAATGTCTCACACCGGCCGAAAAACCTTATCGTAAAAGTACATGCTAAGAAATGAGTCCCCGCCTTTTACAAAAGTTCAAAGGTCGCTGGTGCCAATACATACCTTATAGATCACATCCACTCATTACCCCACCTTTTCATCATATAGACAGAAAAAACTAGAAAAACTACCCTTTCAACAGCCGCTCTTTTACAATCTCCTTCTCTTCTGCAAGGTGTCGTTCCGCCCATGCCTGCGATTGGATTAGTGAGCTGCTCTGGGGAAAGTAGTATCTCGATCTAAACGCACAAGTATCTCAGCAGCTGCGCGCATTTCATGCATCGCTCTATCATAAACTCCCATTACCTCGCCGACCCCGCCACCTCCGGTTCCACCGTTCTGCTCATCCATCGATGAGGGGGACTTTTCAACGAGATATTTTATCTGCGAGAGAGCGTGAAGGGCAGACAACGATTGGCGTAAAGACTCTTTGAGTAATTCTTCGGGTGAGGGCCAATGCACCGGTGCGTCAAAGTTTGAAGGTGTTGTAGGAGTTGCTGCTACGGCGGGTTGGAGTGAGAGGAGGTTCTGTTGTGAAAGCTCGTTCGTCATCGTCAGCTTACCAACCAACCAACCGACTCAGCTCAGGTTCATCAACCACAAATCTCCCCCCTCAACCACCTCCTCTCCCGGTAGAGAAGGAAGAAACGAACCATGGCTTGAGAAATCCTCGAAAATCCCTCCTCAACCCCCTCCCTCGCCATATCCGCGTCCCCTGCAACCCCCTTATTCTCACAACCTCCCACCTCCATCCATCCATTCCCGCCACTTTCCCCTGGTGACATACTCGCTCTGGACATAATCGAGCTTCTTCGTTTACGTGCCAAGGAAGACGTGGGCTTACACGGGGGTTCGGAGGTACGAGGGGACGTCGGGTACGGTGAAACGTGCACGCTGTTAGCCGTAGCAGTATTAGTTGTAGAACGACGCTTGAGGCGGGTAGTTGTGGGCGTTGCGGGGGCTGCGAATAGGGGTGCTGCGGTCGTTGTGGTCGCTATTGCTGTTCTAGCTGTGTCCATTTTTTTCCCTTGAATTTATTATTATTTATTTTCGGAGGCTGGTGTGGGGAAGGGGGGGGTTGTTTTGGGCCGGGCGAAGCGAAGCGAGGGAGCGAGCGGGAAAAAAAAAAGAGTAAGCGGATGATAGCAATGGAATGGTTGCCCAGTTGGTGTGGCGGTGCATATTTCATTTTATCGCCATCATGAATGCGCACTCGAGGGTTCTGTGGCTGGTGGCTGGTGGGCGATCCGGCCCTCGGATAGGTAGGATTATATTTCTCCTTAAGGAGGTTCCACAGGGGGGATTGCAGCAAAGCTCGCTTGTGGAACCTACAAAACTTTAGGCTCTGTACCTCCAAAGAACACATCATTCGCTGGCAAAGTGCTTGGCGCTGATTCGCCTGGTCGCAGCCGTATGTCATATCTCACCTCCACGTATACAAATTAGAGACACAATCCAAATTCTAAACTATTCGTTCGTCAGACAAAAGCTAGCGCATCGACTCATTTTTTTTGTCCATCTCATAGTTTCATGCGAGAGGTGCAGGAAATCTCTGCAAGGCTGAAACGTCACACCTCATCACTTCATCGCGTTACAGCATCACACAGCTCAACGGGTGCGCACGGCAGCGCACTGTACCTGCATATTTTAAACTGGTCTCGACCTTATGGTTTGACATCATGGGGCTGTGCTAAATTTATAGTGCCCGGGGTGGTTTCGGATAAAACTACGGTAGGCGGGGGGGGATAAGGTGGTGGAAGAAGGAGGAGGAGAAGGGGTATTGTAACGTGGGATAGATTTCTAGAAGGGTGCCAGATCTGTTATACACGTCATGGCCAGGCGGGAAGGAAGCATGCTAGGGTACCGATCGCACGACCAAAGTTCGTAAAAATTTAAGGCTGAAACGGCCGTTTCCTAGATCTTGGCTGCTTGGTTGGTGGTGGATCTACGCATGTGTGTTCGCTGGTGCAGATGCAACCTTCTCGGGGACGTTGTGTTGATACGGGGGCCAACGGGAACAAGGATGGTGATGGACAGCCCGCACAGTACGGCGGTTGATAGTGTACCGTAGGCAGACTGTAAGGTTCCGTGTGAATGAGATGAAAAGGCAGAAAAAAACGTCATTTCGGGGTCAAGCTGGTGCTTGGTTGCAAGAGGACAGCATGGGAGGAGGTCGCGTGTTGGGCTCAATTTCCTTTTATGATTGCGTACTTGGAGCAAGATCTATGCAAGGGCGCGATGTAGATGAGGAGGGGGCAACTGCATGAGTACCTTGGATTCTGGATCTCGGGGCCTTTGGAACTGGGCATTCCAGATGCCCGGGGTACAGGTCAAATTATCTTGACTACTCCGATCTGTCCCCCGCATCCAAACCAAGTCAACAAATGCTTGAGTACAATCTTAAACCAATAAAAACTTAATTCTGATAGGAATTCATCCAGAATTAGTCCCAGGGGTGAATCCGGGATCAGGATCTCTCCAGCTCTTTCCGCCAGTGAGCTTCCTAGATCTAACCTTAAATTTCCAGGTACACGGTGGCTAATATTGGCCAGGACTCAAAGAGTTCTATTCCCTAGATCCCCCTGTGGCATTCTGGGAATTCCATGCAATAATAGTGATCAACTAGGGAATGAAGTGGAGAATTAGATGAAATCATTATCAAGTCCTTCGTTTGCCCATCTGGCGTTGCGCTAAGAGGTTGGGCACGTGGTAGAGGGTAAAGCACCACCAGCCCATAACGCCCCAAGACCTAGAGGTCTGAGACCCTGTCGAAACAAAACAAATCCTTGAAAAATTAGAACTTATCTTTTCTCTCATTGTACTCTATCTCTCTGTCTCTCGATAAAATAAATGACTTGAGCCATGATAACAGCTGTCTTATCAACACAAACAACCGGTACTTGAGGTTCCAATTTCCTATTCGGAAAGGGTATCACCTCCTTGGGAGTCCCTAAGTGCGGGATTGACTACCGACTCGCCAGATCCTTCTTTCCTATCCGCTGACACAGGAATCCTAGGGTATTTAGTCTGCTTCGGTCTCATCCTGGAGTGAAAGAATGAGGGGAAGAGGGTTGGTCTCATTTTTGTAATTAGAATTGGTTTTAGTGGATCGGTATAGAATGATTTAGGCTTGGGAATAGAGTGAGTGGGGGAGAGGAAGTCAGCTATAATATTTATTAAACATTTAATGTATTGCGGAAATAGACGATATAGACAAGATTTATATTAGTTTTCTCCCATGGGGGGGTTATTAAAAAAACAAACAGGTTTCACTGTATTTGTAGAGTCAAAAACCCAAGTCATATCTATCGCACGATACCTAGACACACCTAAGTTGGGCATAATACCTTGAAGCCGCCGGAGGATTAGACGGTCTAGCTGGATGTGTATCTCTCAATCACGGGATAAATGTTTAAGTAGAGGCATGCGCATAGATCGCCCAAATCCCACATACCAAGTTCTGGGAACCAATCCCCAGCCAACCAGACACCCTTCTCTCACACAACTCATCTTATTAACTAACCGCTTAAATTTAATCATAGCAAAAGCCTTCCTCAACTTCCAGGATAGACAAACAAATAAATCCCGTTTTGGAAGTTCATACCACCCCTTTGTCACTTTTCTTAAATCGCCATTATAAGAGTTCCCAAGGCCCAGGCGACAGCCACAATCTCGCTATACGCGGGTTTCTAGGATCCCATGAGCTAAGATAGCTAAGAACTTGAAGTCGGGAAACAATTATTCTGTAATATTATCTACCTGGTTCATCATGAAATGTCACTCACATTTCCATTTCCTAGCTCTACACTCCTAATGGATATAATTTTTATCTCGTTAAGAAGAGTGGCATTCCTGAACTCTACGGGAATGTCTCCCACTATTTCCCCATTCCAAGGAAACCCTCGTCCATTCCGGGTATGAGAAAGGGTGGCAAGTCTTTGCTAACAATGGTCTGGGTTTACTAGCGGAAGTTTCCCCGGGGTCCCAGAGGTGGAGGTTCTGAAGGTTATTTAAGTTTAATCAATTATAATCAAGTTAGAGTTAAGTAGTGCACCGCCCTCACTTGCTTTCTTTGTCTTGACCCTCAATGCGGTTGCGCCGAGTTCGATATTAGGGGCTGACCTCCCCCCGGGAACCGGGATTCCATCAGACCTCCTCCACGACTGCTCTCTAAGACATTTATGATGAATAATTGCCTTTCGTGCCTCTGAGGTTATGTCTTTACATGCTAGGGTATTTAGTAAGGCTGGTGCGGGTGGACAGACTTTTAGGCAAGGGTTGTTAGGGGTTGCGGGGTTCTGAAAGCTTGTAGATCTTCTCGCGGCGGCACAAAATGGGTTATCTTTCCATCCACTTTGACCCACTACTGCTCCTTTCTGTTTTGTCTTACATTGAAAATTAAATTAAATTATTTTAGTGCCTGGACATCACCTCAGAGTGCCCCCCCCGAGGAGATTAGAGATCGTATGGCGCGAGCCGTGAGGTCTTGGGAGTCTGTCACGGCTTAAGAAGTAGTCAAAAATGCAAAGCAAGTTACTTCTCGCTCTGCTGGGTGACCCTTGTGGTAGTATCTTGAAGGTTGAGACCTGAAAGACTCGGTAAAGTGCCACCAAGGCAGGCCTAACCCTAAGGGGTGGTTTTCGGCGGCATGTCGTCATCTATGTATGCCGCGGGTTAGTGACTTGGGATATAGCTAGGTAATAGAAGAAGCCTTTGGTGTTTTTATGGATTTGTTTCGTGTGCAGGGGGACATGATTGAAATCTGATCATCCAGCGCGATCCGAGTGCTTGGCTGTGATCCATATATTCAAGGACTGTGGCACGGATTGTCGGCTAGGAAACTTAATTATAAGCTTATCGCTTGGAGGGGATTAGGGGTAACCCACCATGGGTGTGCTGGCCCATCTAAGATAGTTCGTGGATAAGCAAAGTAATTTGATAGGATAGGGCACCCCCGGATATATGCGTTGGGAATTGTCATTGATAGAAACTCATTTAGGAGCCCATTACTAGATGGTATTTTTTTTCCTTCTTCATGAATTCCCACGGGCTCAAAGAGCTTCCGGATTGCATTGGGTCAGTTTGGCCAATAATTATGATGGAGCTTAAGGGTCCTTGACCCCGATAGGCTCATTGTCAAGCTTGAGTCAATAGGCTTATCTAAGTGCCTGGAGACAAGAGAAGAGTGCACCCACCGAAAACCCCATTAAAATTGCCAGTGACTATTTCACCTATATCGTGAATCTAATAAAATACTAGCTCTTGGGTATATAGAAGTGCCACGATGAGGCTATTATTATGTGATTTGTTTTTCGAGCTAGGGTGATACGGAGTCCCGGAACTATACTGTAGGTGAGTGCTCCCTTTGGATTGAGGCTTACAGGATACGTCCATATAATGCCGAATAGACAAACATATATCACCTGACTCCTAGTCCTCCCTTTCTCGGAGTATGGCTATACTCTAATGATTAGTTTCCTCTGCATATTTAATATTTAGTTTTTGGTCTAGTCTGGGTCTATAGTTTTTTTTCCAGTACCCTAGCTATTCACTCAATCTTGTAAAAACTAGTTATAGAAGTGTCACTGAACACACCGAAACTGAGCTTCCCTTTTTCCTTCCTCCTTTCCCCCTAACTTTCCAATTTCCTGGAATCAACACCTATAGGGGTAGATCGGAGAGTTATTGTAGGAGGCCTGGGTGTGTTTGGCCTTGGTGCTGGGGCTTTGAGATTCTGGAAAGTTCCTTGGGTTTGAAAAAGAAGAAGTATAACGTAAGGGAGGGAATGGATACTCCCCATGGATTGTTTTGTGGAATAGCGTGATGAGCGGTGAATTGAGACTGACAGCGGAGGTGTCAGGGAGGCGGGCGGTATGTAAAATATTTAGCCCGGGAGTTTAGGCTATTGGTGACAGCAGAAGAGAGCAACCGCGGTTGCGCTCATGGGAATATCTTTAATTCCTCTGACAGTCAGGGGGTAGTATCCCCACCGCGATCCACCAACTTAGGCACTAGTAATTGTGAAAGACGCTCTATTCCAGCCAGTCTAACTGAGGGAAGTATGGGAGCTCCGATTAACTTTTGCCTTGTCCATTAGGTAGTAGATTTACAAGCTGGAAATGAAATGACTCACTGACTGGCCCTATTCTCATGGCTTCATATATATCTCCCCGGTCTTTGAGTGCGGTGGAACGTGTATAGGGGGTGTAGACGTCTGGTTTTGGGGTTTCCAAGTGTTTTTAGACTAGATAGAGATTAAAGATCCCACCCTGGTTTTGGATTTGCCAGTTTTCTGTGGGAATGTGATCGGAAAGGTTAGCGCAGTAGGAAAGTTACTTTTAAGAGAATTATGGATTGGCACGTTGGGGGGTTAAGCCTTGAGTTTGGGGATTCATGTTTAACTACAGTATATCGTTCCCTCTCTTTCTTTCTTTCTTGAAAAATAGCAATAATAGCGACCTCCGAACTATTATCTTAACCTCCACCTCTCCAATAGACCTGATGGTCTCTAGTTTTCTTCGATTGAAGCAAACGGCAAGAAACCCAAACACTTCACACGGGTAGCTGCGGTTTGGTTGATTTTTTATGAGGAAATCACCCGAGGATCTTCGCGGTTGTAACATTTATAAAATCTGCCACATGAAGCGTTCCTATTCGATTTTAACTTTAGTCTCCGGGTGTGGTTTCCTCTAATGGCTGGCAAAGTATTCCGTGCGGTAATTTCATTAAACCGAACCTCGCACAACTGTCCAACCCAATTGCTGCCTAAAAGCAACATGTTGCATGGCATGCCTATAGCTTATTGCCAATTACCTTGACAGTTCTCTGAACCGAGTTAATGGGCCTCCATCCTGATTTGTAGCCCATATCCCCATCTGTGCTATGCCGTGTCAAACACCAAGAGGGAAGGTTCCTTAAACATCTTACCCGAGCAATCGGCCACATGTTGCTTCCCGTACAGGAAGTTCGCCCAGAAATACAGTATGATAGTTAGAGAAAGATCCAAAATCTCCCCTAGCCATATCCTACCTGATGGACCCACCTCCGACCTGCCTTCTCTCTTTACTTCTTCTTCCCCCACTAGGCTGTACCCCGAGACCCAAATGCGCGACATTTTGGAAGGGATTCCTTTCTAGAATAAGACTTATTGGTTGTGTGGAAGGTAATTTTCCTAAGATGTCTGCCGGTTCGATTTGAGTAGCTCGCAGTAAGTCCTCGAAGCCTTAGATCTCGGATGTGTTATTTACGGGGCGGGATGCGGAGGACCGTACCTTATTCTCTGGGATATGTGCGTCCACCCGGATTACTGGTACGATACCTGGATCGGTGGGGTCGTGGGATGGGGGAGAGGTTCTATGGGAGCACTGGTGGATTGGGTAAAATAGAATATCCTGTGTTCCTAGCGTGTTTGTAGAGATGATGCCTGTGGTGTATTCACAGTCTTACCCTGTGCCTTGGGCAATTCTAGTCTTCCACAGCTGACTGCCGTCCCCCCCTGCCTAAAGGTGATACATGTTTCTTTTTTTGTGCCCTCTCCCGTCTTGGATGGATTTGATGACTTGGAACACTAAATGTGCCTGGCCGCCATGACCACCCAAGAGAGTTCCCGCTTATGATAGAATGTGGAGAGCGGAGTAAAGGTGAAATTAACCGAAGGAGAGCTAATTCTACTAGACTGGCGTTCCGGTCAGGCATTTGGTGGACTGAGTGCTAGTTGATGAGGTTGTCTCGCAGGTTGACTAGGGTTGTGTCGGGGGTTCGAAAAAACTCCAGTTCCCCATACCCGTGATTCAACTTAGTAAGGAATCCCCACATCACTACCTCATCAGGCACCTTTCCTATACGAGTACATTCTAGATTTTCTGGATCTCTACCACATGTAGTTGAGCGGTCCCGCTCTCTGATCTGAGGTACTACCCCTGCCTTTCCACCACCACAAACCAATTGCAAGGACCATCGGAATCCCTTCTGCGCCCTCTAGCCGGAAAAGGTACAATTCCCACATCACCATCCGGCCCGCAGCCATGCAGTCCCTATTCTCGCCCATACTTCCAAACCTCGGATGCGCAGGTTCTCACTCGGCGAAACTTGTCGGCCCCCCCTCCCGCCTATTGGCTAATGATAGCTGATAGCCGATATCGGGTTTTCTGTACAGTACTCTAGCGAGCTGCATAAAGTATTCTCATAAGCCATCATCAGCAAGAATTTCCGGGGTTCTTAGCACAGAAAAGTCGTAGTCAAGGAACAACACAGTAGAGACGCCACCAGATTCTTTCAACTTCTTGTACTCGAGTAGCACTGAGCTGTATGATGGCAACAAGGAGGGCTCACATAAGCACATGTATGCAACCCGCTACCCTAACACCTTCCCTACCCGGCGGTAGGGTAACGGTAAGAGTAACATATTCCCCCACCTCCTCCGATCTTAATGCGGGGTTGTGATTAATTAGAATGCAGGACGGATGAACTAGCGCCTTCTTTCCGTGCTGAAATTTTCTTAATGCGGTGGGTTACACTATCAACCTTACGCTCAGTGTCGATCACTTAATAAAGAGCATATTAGATCACTCGGCCTAGACAGGCAGTGCGCCGTTCGAGGCGGGAAGTCGGGCTTCAGCGGGGGGCACACTGTTCTCATTTGTCTAATGAGCGAGAACACAACCATAGTGCATATATCCGGCACTAGTGCTGTCGTCAAACATCACTCGGGGTATCCATCTTGGCGATTAAGCTCTTGCCTCCAGATAGCGAATAGGAGCCCGATGCTAGACACTGATTTTCCAATATGTGTCATTCATAGGTAATTGTACAGTAGGGTGTCGTCATATGGTCCCTTGACCCCCCAATAACTGCCTTGGCTGTGTTGGTTTGGGTGCGGTTTTGTGAAACGCTAGCCCGGGCTTGGGGACGATCAGGAGTGTCCGGTGTCTTTTTGGACTGGGGACTGACGTCGTGATAAGGGCCTGTATAGCTATGGGCTGCGAATGCTCATGATGGGATATGTATTCTCTTTTCTCATCCTTTAGACCGAATGCACACAAGACGGGGGTTACTAATGTATAGGCATTTGGCTCATCGCGACTGTAGTGCGATGGGTGAACTTCCTCTCCTCTTCCTCTATAACTTAAGTGCAATAGGTAAGGAAACATAAACCGTGGCAACTACAGGGTCATACTGAGGAGGGGAACCAGCTTACTGCATATGAATTAGTTAATTTATTCTTGGCATACCTGAATGAATTCCCAGAGTAAAGCGAGACAGATAAAGAGCGGCGATCCCCCGCTACTATTCTATCGGTAACAGAGAACCACCTTATTCATTCCTGTTCTATCCTAAATACTTATAATAGGTACAGGTCTAGACTCCCCACGCACTAAGGTTATGGCGTCAAAGACGAGTTCTACATCGTCCCCCCCTCTAAGGCACAACGAGATAGTATGCGTGGGAGGAGGGCTCGCTGGCATATCCCTTGGATCCCAATTACAAATTCAATACAACTTTACCGACTTTCACATCTACGAAAAAAACGACGGGATAGGGGGGACGTGGTGGTCTAATACATACCCAGGCATTTCCCAATTCAGGTTTCAGATACAGAGCATGACTGATTATCCCGGAAGGTGCCGCCTGTGACATCCCAAGTGCAGTCTATAGTTTTTCCTTCGCCCCGAACCCGGACTGGACCTGCTCACTACCACCCCAGGGTGAAATAAAGGAGTACATCGACAGAGTAGCCTCCAAATACGGAATACCCCAGCGACTCAGTCTATCCACAGCCGTGATAAAAGCCCAATGGAACGAAGGTCGCGGCCGCTGGCGCCTATCTTTACAAGACTTGAAAACGGGGGAGGTGTATTTCCACGAATGCAAGATCCTGTTCACAGCGCAGGGGTTACTAGTCGAGCCGAATTACCCAAAGTTTCCCGGTCTCGAGACTTTCAAAGGACGTGTATTCCACTCCGCTCGTTGGGACCACTCTGTGGACTTGAAAGGGAAGAGGGTGGCTGTTATCGGGAGTGGGTGCACAGCAACCCAGATTATACCTGCCATTGCTCCAGAAGTCGAGGTTGTCAGGCAGTTTATTAGAACCCCGCATTGGGTTTTGGAGCCGCCGGTTATTGAGTACTCAGGTTTTGACTTGTGGATGTATAAGAATGTGCCGTTGGCATATAAACTTCACCGCCTATTAGTATTCACTTGGATTGAGTGGAATTTTCGCCTTTTTGGGCCGTCCCGGTACTCGCAGGGGCAGCGGGATCGGGTACGCGAAGAGGCGACACAGTATCTGTATGGGAAGGTGCCTGAGAGGTATCATAAGCTTTTACTCCCGGATTACCAGATCGCTTGCAAGGTGTTTTTTTTATTTTTTTATTTTTTACCCCCCCCTCTCTCACAAATCTGGCCGAAGGTGAAGAGTTGGTTGCTTATGGTTGCATTAGCGGCGTATTTTTGACGTTGGATACTTAACCTCCCTCAATCGACCAAACGTACAAGTTCACAAAGAGAAGGCTATCGAGATCACCCCCCGTGGGATCAAGGGCGCCAACGATATTCACGATGTAGACGTAATAGTGCTAGCGACGGGCTTCCAAACTTCAGGGAAGTTCTTCAAGGGCATGGAAGTCATTGGTCGAAATGGAATCACTGCGGACCAACATTGGGACGGGATTGGCGGGATTGGAGCATACAATACCACCGCCATGCACGACTTTCCGAATTTTTTCATGTTGTTGGGGCCTAATAGTGTTACTGGGCACACTTCTGCCCTTATTGCGATTGAGAAGTGGCGTCGTATCTTCCTTTTTTTACACGGAGGCTGGACTAATGGGGTCGGTATTACAGCACCGTCGATTACGCACTCCGGGTGCTACAGCCTGTGCTTAGAGGCTATGCATCGCGTGTAGAAGTGAAGGAGAAATCGGAAAAGGAATATATAAACTGGATTCAGGCGGAACTTCGTAAGACTGTCTGGAATACCGGATGTGCATCTGTGAACCTCCCCTCCATCTCCCTCTTTCCTATCCAAGCCCATCCAAGACTAACTGGGGGAGAAAAGTGGTATACTTCAAACGGCTGGAACGCAATGGCATACCCGTGGTCACAAGTACACTACTACTACAGATCGCTCTTTGTAAAAGCTAAGGATTGGGACGTTACTGTAACTCTGCTCCCCCTCCTGGCTCCTTGTACTGCATAAATTGACGAAAACATAGTACACCACAAACTCTCTTTCACTATTGAAGTCGCTGCATGCCTTAATTCTATTCCTCTTCGGGATCTGCGTCGGCGCACTTTGGAAGGACGTGTTAGCTCAGGGGTTCTCCTCCGCGTGGGAACTTGGAGGGAGAGAGAGACGGTTATGGGGTATTTTAAGAGTTTGAGTGGGTAGAATTGCATCTTTGGTCCAGGGCCAATTTTGCCGGCGATCAGGGGCTGTGGAAAGAAATCGATAGCTGGGGGAGAATTGCTAGCCGTGGGAATGGATTATCCTGATTAGCTTGATAGCTTTCTTTCTCCATTAATCTAGCATAAGTAGAGTATGATAGATAATTTTTTTTGGCTTTTTCAATTCTCGCTATTATCACTTTTTTAACACTTTTTTTTTTTTTAAAAAAAAAAGAAGGAGCTTTGATTGGCCGGCGGTGTTAGGAGCTATTCTGTTGGCTACTGTAACCCAACAATGTGCTATGTCGTTGGACTTGACTCCTCTGGTAAGGTCTGGTGATTTTTGCTCCCGTATGTCTCTCAAAGGGGGTGAGCAGGTTTTTTTCTTGTTTTTTTTTAAGCGTTTCTCGCCCTTTTTTGGAAGTCGGGAATTCTGAACTGATTTTAGTTAGAACATTTTTCCATTGTTACATTTTTCACGGTATGATATCACACCCTATGTTTGGTGTCCCTAAAAATCGAAAAACATAACAATTGCTTCTATAGAAATTTGGTTCCGATTTTTGCTGGAGTGCTCGAGGTAACTTAGCTTGGGCCTATCATAACTACAGTACATAGGTTCAACCAGATTGAGTTTTTCAGTAGCATGATGTCATGAAAATGCCACTGCTATGCACCAGCTAGATTAGCACGTGAGCCACCGGCTGTGTTACTATCTCGGGTAACACGGACTGCTACCGGTACCCACGGACTATCCCCCACCAGGCCTACCATTTACTGACCAGTTGGTTAGTTACTGTATCCAATTTGTCTTGCATAGCCCACTTGGGGTCCGGAGCCCAGACCGCTGAATATACCCTAGGGGTCCTTAAGAATTGGGGGGAGTGATCGTCCGGATTGTACAGTACGAGTACTGTGCGAGTTTGGCGAGAAAAGAAATCGGTACTCACCTACCGGTAGTTTTCGAGGCAAAATGCACAAGTTTGGCCAACCATCACAGAGGTGGATAACAAATTTTACTTTCCAAAGAGTAATCAAATGGGTACCGTAGAAACTGGAATAATTGGGCCTCGAAAAGTGCGGTTAATTTAAGGTGTGTATTGCGAATGATCTTCTTGTCGCAATAAATAGGGGTTTCATTATTTCTTGGCAGCTAATCATAGTGAAGAC
>Ga0307509_10003114_pt1 | contig 25743 bp, 43 predicted proteins | sample 10_EM_MG_FD_202245 | JGI IMG/M metagenome (GOLD analysis project Ga0307509, IMG submission 202245) | Populus trichocarpa ectomycorrhiza microbial communities from riparian zone in the Pacific Northwest, United States - 10_EM | ecosystem: Host-associated > Plants > Roots > Unclassified | place... | reverse complement strand
GAACAAAAGAGTTTGAATATACAAGAGAATTTTAACAAGAAGAAAAAAGATTCAAGACAAAATAAATATTGAGACCCATAGGTCTACCACTCCGGGAAAGCGTGTCATCCTTGTGCAGGGGCCATGCTAATCTTCTCTGTATCGTTCCAATTTTTTCGTATGTCACCCCGAAGGGGACAATAGTTATTGTTCTGCTAACCTAGTCACTAACAAAGTCTTGCATTTTGTTCAGTCTACTGGGTGAATCACGTGTATCCCAAATCAAGTGTTGATCTCCGACAACACTAAGTAGTTGTAGTTACAGAATCATCATCGAGGTGGTATCGTCTACAGTTGATTATGTCACATGACGCCCAATCTGGACAGTAGTTGTTGATTATTCGACAATGCCAGTGGACACTGTCCCACTCTGTCACTGCAGCATCAACATAGCATGGGATTGTATAAATGCATACCTTCTGCCCTCAGCTAGGGCCAGGAATTAGTTTAGAATGATAGATAGGGTTTCACTCCTGATTCTCTCCGTGTTGCAAGTATCTTACAAGTTACAAGTGAGCTACACTTGAAGTACGTCCCTCTCTAAATCAGACGAAACCTTGGCCTCCCCGTTTCTCATCAATCATCCGGATTCTTTCATCCTCCTGTCTCTGTGATACAAGGAAGGTTAGTAAGTAGGCGAGCAGCTCATCCATGAAAACAAACCTTCTTGATGACGCAGAGTGTGGCCAGCAACAAACACAGAACAATGGCCATGAACCCGTAAACCTAGTAAAGCTGGGGTTAGTGGCACTGGGATATACAGAGCATCTATTTACCGTCCTAAGCAAAAAGTTAGCTATAAGAATCAAGTGGTTAACAAGGGACACATACGTGAAAATCTCATTGAGCATTGTATCAGCAAAGTTGGTTATAGGAGTTACACAGAAATTGTTCAGATCATTTGTCTGAAGGGAGCTTATGAAGTCCGGAGATACACAGAAAGTGCCACCAATTTCCGCTAAATTTGACCCGTTGAAGTAACCACAACATTTAAACTGGGGTAATCAGGGTTAGCCGGCCGCAGAGGAGAAAGTGAGGCAATTTACTTCATCTTGCAATGCGAGGCGGGTTGCAGCGGATGTCTGAGCCCAGAGTTCGTGGAAGTTGATACGTTCTTCCAGAGTGGCCCACCAGACAAAGGTGCCAATTATAATTATTCCAATGGCGTCCAGGATCAAGGCGTAATTGAGAATGACGAGACCGAGGGTAACGCGATTCTTCTGCATGATAGCCACAAGGGAGATCAGAAAAGTGACTATCAGCGCCACTCCCAAGACATTGCCGGCTGTTATGGACATGAATGACTGACTGTGAAGAAGCATTTGGAAAATATTACGAACCGGCCAGGTCGGCATTTGATAGCACCATATTCATTAGTATGTTCGGTGCACGCCACACCTGTGCCAGAGCAACGGAAACGGCTCCAGCAATAAGCAACAGCACGTCAAGTGCCAACCAGACACACATCAACTTTCTCGATACCATCTTTGTATCTTTTGAAGTTGGTAAATGAATGCTAAAATCACACTGCGGAGTGACTATACAAAAAAAAATCCCTGTCAAAGAGACCAAGTGAAGATTTCGAGGACAAAAAGAGACGTCAACGCCTTCCTGCGCTTGCGCTAGGAGTCCCTATAAGGTGGATGTGGTCGGAAACAAAGCTAATGTACAACAGCCATGGGCAGCAGTGGTCATGGCTACTGATAAAAGTCACGTGTAGAGCAGATTTTATCCGCTTCTGGCGGTCACAAATTGCCAACTCAGCGCAACAGTGAGTCAACTACCTACTGTTAGCTTTTTACCACCACCATCTCGTCTTGACTAATATGAGTGACGATTGGGATAGCAAAGTCGTAATTGGCTACAAACGCCAGGTTGCGAAGGTTGCAAAGAAGGATTCCGACGTTAACGGTGAGCTTTTCTCCGCACCTATTGGATGTCGGCTGACCTGTTGGCAGCTGTAAGACCCTGGCGTACTTTGACCAAGAAATTTTAATTGTGACATACTCCACAGGCTCGTCGCGCTGGTGCTGTCGTCTCAACAGACAAGAAAGTTACTGCAGGAACGAACAAAGCTCATCAATGTCAGTTCCAGCCCACACAGCCCTGCTTTCTGACTGATTCAGCCTTTCTCTTGTAGCTACGGACCACCAGCGCATCGCTAAGCTCGATCGTGAAAATGAAGTAGCCCCTCCTTCGAAGGTGGACGTTTCTGTCGGTCGTGTAGGTGGTCGTTTCCATTACGTTGTTACTGCCTCATTCTAGCCTACTCATTACCTCACATTAGGCAATGCAGGCTGCTCGCCTTGAGCTGAAGTTGTCCCAGAAGGAGCTTGCGCAGAAGGTCAACGAGAAGCCAACTGTTATTCAGGAGTACGAATCTGGTAAAGCCATCCCAAGCCCGCAAATTCTTAGCAAGCTGGAACGCACGCTGGGTGTCAAGCTTCGAGGTTCGTATTTCTACCGCTTAAATTCACGATGCTTACTCAACACCTCTTCCAGGTTCCGAGATCGGCAAAAAGCTTGAGACCAAGAAACCCTCGACCAGTACCAGTATATAATATTTTTCCAAGTTTACCCTTTCTCCGCACTAGACGTTAATTAGAGGGGGAAGTGTAGAGGAAGCAGTTCTGTTTATACAGCTTCCATTGTTACTGCATTATGTTCCAGTTCAAATTATGTCCTTCATGACAACTACGTCAGTCAAATTGCAAAAGCCTTGCGATGAGCTCTACACAACTGTCAAAAATTAGAGCAAGGTGTGGTTGATGTGTTATCAATGGTCATTGTTGTAGTTCTACGACCCTTTCCAGTCAATGAAGGGAAATGAAATCGACAGGTTGACTCACGTAGGAGATATAATCCGGACTCTCGCATGCTTTGTATTCTTTCAGAAGTTCTTCGCAAGTTGCTCTACAGGACATACATAAGCTTGATCCAAGGCGATAGGCACACTCTACTTACCTTGCATCGTCAAATTCTTCGAGACCATTCTCAAACAGCTTCTCACGTTTATATACATCCATGAAGGCATTCCGCTTCCGCAGGCGATCAAATTGATCAAGCATGCGCTTGAAAAGCTGCATTCATATCAATTACTCATGACGAACACCTAAGGGGAAGGCCAATTCACGCACCGAAGCAATACTCGTGTGGTTAGCGAGCATGAGCCCACTAACTCGATGGTGCGTGCTCACGTAAGGAGACCTGCGAGTCAAGGCAACTTGTATAGAAGCAGGTCCCCATGGGATGAAGTTGGCAAGTTGGCGTTCACGGATACGGAGTAGGGATTGATGCACCTTTGAAAAAAAATGACTATAAGAACCAATCTACCAGCAAATTCACGACTTACTTACATCAGTGGGATCGACTTCGCCTTGAATGATATTCAAAATGGAGATATAACAAGCAGTTTTACTTGGTGTCGTAAGCACCATACGATTTTTGGGTTGGAGGAGACGCCGCATAACGTCGAGGACAGTCGTTCTCCTGATAGGCTTGGCCTAGCCACATACTATGAGCACACGAAACTCGAGTGTGCAGATTGATCGCACTTACCTTGTCAATTTGATCGCTAGTAAAGGGTGTATACGAAGTCATTAAGAAGTGACACCGTGGTGTGGGGATGAGTGATGCAATAATTCCAACAAGGTCGTTGTTCATATAACCAGGATATCGGAGAGTTTGGGTACTCGCTGCCATTACTGTAGAAACCTAAGAAGGTTAGATGTATCTGACCTGAAACCTCCGCATTGAAACATACCAGTTGATTTGTCTGATCAAAGGAAGGTGTCTGCACATGGAGTCGATCAGCTGATATCCTTGCCAACGCACCGTTATCGAGAACGACAACAGCATCAGCATTATTGACCAAACGTTTGAGAGTCAGCAATGAGTTATATGGTTGTACTACGACGTCGCCCTCTTGTGCGTTGGGGAATACACTGTAAGTTTGGATCAGTTTCTTTGGGAACTTGTCGTTGAGGCGCTCGAGCAAGAATGAGCCAAGGCCAGATCCAGTTCCCCCGGCTATTGAATGCATAAGCATAAATCCCTGGAACAAGGGAATGTTCAGAATATAACGCTCAAACAGATTGACACCGAACACACCTCTAGTGAATCACTACCTTCAGCTTCCCGGTCAATCATTTCCATGACCTCATCATAAATCCGTTCTCCTGCAGAATATCCCTGAGCCCAATTGTTCCCTGCACCGCCGCCATCTTTTGAGACAAATATATTCTCCGGATTGTAAAGATTTGCGTACGGAGAAGCCAAAATATTGTTGATAACCTGCAATTAGAATGAGTGGATTGCGTTTGCTCGAAAATCAACAACACACTCGCGGTTCAAGATCAACGAGAATGGCTCGAGGAATATAGTGTTCATCGTCGGCCTGATAAAAAAACACATCTTTACGGTCGCCTGCTTCTGTGGCCCACTCCTCCAGAATACCATCTTTACTGATGCCATGTTCTGCACAAAGTCGTTGCCAGAAGACCGAGCCCACTTGATACATCATTAGTAGGTTGCTTTTCGAACACCCATGGAGTCGTACTTTGGTTTCCACATTGTCCAAGTTGTATGGTAACAATTTCACGAGGCATTTCCGAGGACTTGGGAGTACTTACAAACAGGAAGACTCAATGTGGCACGCATGTCACAAGCACGGGACGCTCGTTACATATTATCACACATACAGCAAAGGATGGAAACTGGTAATACAATACAGTATGCAGGTGTAGCCCAGATAGAAATGACAAATATACTTGCGGAGATAGCGAGAATTAGCACAATGCTTCTACTGTTGGAAAATTGAACGCCCGACCTGTATAGAATAAACCAATGGGTTCTAAGTTCAACGACGAAAATTAATAGGACGTACACTTTCTAATAAAGCTGTAACTTCGGGTGCAATTCGAACAAATTCCCTGTTCCAGAAATCATACTTCGGGTTCCGAAGCAGCTCAATGAATGTCACGAGGGCACCCCATGGATGAGGTCGATGGACGATGAAGCGTTCCAGGAGTACCTTGGTGACAACCTCCCGGAACCGTTCATCGTTCACTTCATGGAAGAGGTGAAGGATAAGGCAAGTGAACCAGTGGGTGTGTGCGTTCGGATACCGAAGATGGAGGACCATGGCGCTGAGAAGATGGTGTTGGCCTTAAAGTTGGATGTCAGTGATATCGTACACATATCCACAAAAGACACAAACCTTCAACATCAAGATTCATTGCAAGGTATTGCAAAGCTACAACGCCAAGATCACTCGCGACGAAAAGGGAGGATCCGCTCCTTGCCTTCGCTTGCGCAACGGATGAAACTCCAATGTACATGACGAGCGAATTCATCAAGGACAGATTGTACGGCTCGGACGCATCGCTGCCTTTGGGTCTCAGCCGTTCTTTCAGAGAAGGAAGGAAGGACGGGCTGCCTCTGTTCAAAAGATACTGATCCAAATACGCTTTGAGATCGCCACTCTTCAGGCCAGACGCGAGGTCAGAAACGAAGGGAGGAATAGGCCCCATCTCGGGAATTGAATCAAATTTGAGGTTGCGGAGGTAAGGGTCAGGAAGAATGATTGCGGGTGGGAAGGCACTAAGGATGACGTTTCGTAGCTGGATGCAGCGCTGTGGAATGGTGTCGCAGAGGGAGAAGTAATACTCGCAGAGGAATTCGGGGAAGTCATGTAGGAGGACGAGGAGCAATCTCAGAGCTCCACGGTAAAGGTCACGACCAGCTACTTGAAGATCTGCATCTTTCAAGAGAGGATGCAAAAACTTGAACAAGGACAACAACAATTTATGGAATGCAGACCAGCCCTGCGTAAGGGTGAGTCTGAATACCCAACACGATATCCTGGTAAAAGTACAAACCTCACGATTTTCAGATAGAAGCAATTTTGGCATGAAAAGCCTGTGGGAAATGAGAGACGTCCACGAAAATGCAAACCCAGGGAAGTATGTCGGCTGAAGCGAGCTATAGGTGTCACTGTGGCACACAATATAAGATGCATGTCACGAACAGAAGAAAGGTTGAATCGCTGACCTGATGGCGACGAGCAGCTGGAAGTAAACAGGACCAAGATGACTTTCAATGTTGTGCAGATCGTTAACGAGGCTAGAGAAGAACCGGAAGAATGGCTTTTGCTGGAAGTTGGGGCCTTGTTCTTCATGAAGGTTTGCGAGCACGAGCACAAAGATTGATAAAATCTTGGTTAGATAGTGGACTTTCGCCTGGTCATTGTTGATGCCCGATGCATCACCGTGATACTTGATGATGTAGACAACCAACCTCGACATAGCATCTAAAGCAAGGAATGCATAGTCATAATTTCCTGCAGCCACGCACTTGATGTAGCTATTGACGCTAGACTCAGCGCAGACGCGGAAAAAGAACGATGAAACGTCCTCCAATTTGAGAATTCCTTGCTTCGTCAATTTCGTGATAAATAAAACGAAATTCTTTTCTGGAGACACCGAACCCTGGAAAATACTGATCCACTGCTGGAAAGATTCGAACAACTTCTCACGAAGCTGCTCGGTTTCCTGATTGCGTCTGATGCCCCGCAAGTCGTCAAGAAGGCGAATAACCCTGTTGATATATTATTAAGGAGTGAAGTCATGGGATGAATGACACAACGCACTCGTCAGTAGCCTTGCCGGCTTGCTCAAGTTGACTTAACATTTCCACTGAATAAACAAATTGTCCTTGCGTAGCAACTGGGGGATCAGACGATAGACATTCTCGGATTAGATTCGCTGTGAAATTCATCAGGATTGGCCGTGGATCTTCAAAGAGCAATTTCGCAAGTTGTTGATCCTGCAGCGTAAAGTTGACTAGTCCACTGCTAAGAAGGGTGATCGTCACCGGGACGTTGTATTTCCGCTGACATAAACATGAGCTTTTGGTTCTTGGAAATACTAGAAAAGCGTACCTCGTCTTCGGCATACAGCAACCAAGTGATTGCTTCCTTCGCGACGTTCTCGAAGTTACGACAAAGCTGGTCTAGTATTGCCACATAGACTTCGCGACCTAGAGGAGAGGATGTCTTGTACAGGAGCTGGACAACTTTTTGCGACATCATGAGAGGTGTCCTTTCACGATCCCTAGCCTCATCAGCTAGCAACATAATTTGACGAACGAGGTGCCGCATATCGTGATTAGCAGGAAGGGTTGCAAGCGACTGCGTAGGATATTGAAGCATGACTGCTTCAAGATCCCGAGTTAGGCCCTGGAGAAGTCAGGTAAATGAAGAAATTAAGCAACAAAAAGGGAGCTTACCACAAAGCGTTCCATCGCTTCCTGGTGACTCTGCAAGGCACGAGCATGTTCATCTTCTATTGACGGGGACTGGGAGAACGGAACTGACGCATGAAAAGATGCGACGGAACCTGGTCGGCTGTCTGTGCGTCGTTTAGGGTCAGCACTAAAGTCCTCGTACACAAGCATTTGATGAGCAGGAATTCCAGTTGATTTGATACGGAGGGGGTCAGGTAATGCCGAGGAAAAATTCGAACTTGGAACAGACGGATCCCAGAAGTTCTGCGGGGTACGAAGCTAAGGGCGTTTCATGAGCAAAACCTCATAATTGACCAGGTATTTGACAAACCTCGCGATGACGTCTCCTCATTTCATATACTTGTGCAAATCCTTCGTCAACATCTGTCACAGCGCGTTCCATAGCAGCTTTTTCAATGGCCGAACAAGCTATATCCAGATTATCCCCAACAATCAAAGCAATAGCTGGCTCGGGTATCATTTGCTGTGTCCAAATCAAGTTATTGCTGAAAGGGGTGGTCAAGTGAAAGATCGTACCTCATTGAAACCATGCTCAAGCAGGAATTGACGGATGTATGTTGCCAGATTAACTTTTAGAGGTTCCTTGCAGGTGACAATAGCAAGGCTACCTGCCAGCCTCTGAGCCATAAGGTGCCCTGCTCGACGAACCTTCTCCTCATTGGGTTCCGTTACGAAATCTTTGGAAACGAGCTCTCTAGTAGAGATACCAGCAATCGTGACTGACCGCTCAACTACAGGAAGGATGATCTATCCAGAAAGATGAATTTATTAAATTTAAACTGGAAGGCGGACAGACTCACCTCTCGAACTGCCCGATCGACAGCAAGTTGAACTGCACGCTTGAAGTTGGGATTGACATTGAAAGGTGCCAACTGTGGCCCAATTTGGACAAGGTGGACCAGATTGGCAAGAATGGATTCGATATGCACACCCAGGGCCCTATGAGCTTCCGTAGCACTTTGCCCACCAAGTACGAGAACGTGAGATTCTCCCATCTGCGCCGCAGGATTCTCGCTTCCCATGGGCAGCATGCCAATGTCACCAGTGTATTCAGGAAGACCGAGCCCAGTCATTTCTAAAGGCCGACTACGCAGAAGTGTCGAGGGCTCAACAGAATCTAGGTCGATCTCCAAACTCTTGCAAAGAATCTCTATGTCGAATTTGAGATTCAGCTTCAGTTCGGCGAAGTGGTACAGCTCTGCGAGCAGGCTGATGACAGCCATGAGCCAGGGGTTGGGAGGCTTGAAAACTCGAGACTTCGAACACGGTTCAAGGGTCTTGCAAACAAACGGAATGGCCACGATTAGTCGATTGCTATCGTAGCCTTCTATGAGGAGGTCCTTGAAGGAAAGGTTTTTGTGCTTGATGGGCTGATCCCGGGCGAGAGTGACGGTACCAAGCCAAGTGCCAACATTCTTAAGGGCATTGCGATCTGAACCCGCTACACTTCGCTCGGAATTCAGAAGTGCAGACGCCTTCAAAAAAGTTTCCTGTAATATGAGCTTCGTTAAACTCTGTCGATCCAAGGCATCCAAAAAACGTAGGTATAGCGGGTGGTTGTTTGGTTCTGTGCTGATTCTTTGGTCGACCAAGTAGTTGGCGAACCATCGCGAATACTTGTCCACGAATTGCTCATCCATCTCCTGCACCTTTGCATCGAAATTGGTAGGCGCAAGATTATTGACGATAAACAGGATACGGTCGGACAATTCTTCAGGTGGAACTTCCAGGAATTCGGCAATTGGATCGGGTTGAAGGGCGGTAAATGTAGGGACGAGTTCGTTGGCATTCATGAGGCGGGGGTCGGGCATATTGTCACCGCTGCTCGGAGCACTGAGGACGCGATGAACGACAGCCATCAAGTCCGGCCGACTTTCAACAAGATGGGGGATCTCGCTTAAAGCCTGGCACAAGGGCTGCCATTCGGGAAGCTTCATCTCGAAGCGACTGAGGGCCTGGATGCCAAACTTATATAAATTTGTATCAGGGTGGCAATGTAAGGCATCAACGATGTAACGCATTGCAATGCCTAGGGGTATATAGTCAATAAGGGAGTGGCGGATGAGTGAGCCAAAGAGATAGCCAGTCATGGCAAGTTCCCTGGCGGGATAGTACGATTGGAAGAACTTGTATTCGTCAAAGAGAAAGTGGATCATGCATGAAAACAGTTCTTGGTCACGGGGGTTGTTGGATTCTTTGTATCGTTGGAGCATCGCGATTACTTCGTCAATGGTCGTGTTTTCGTCGTACATCTGCTTGTAGATCCCATCGACCTCGGATTCGATCTCGTTAGAGTACGAGATGACAGTGAGACCAGGCTCCACGTCCGTATTTGGGTTGAGACTCATCAAACGAGGATGAATCTGCAGGCACAAGTTGCGAACTTCAATGCCATTCTCCAGAGTCTCTGGGCTCAGTAGAGTGGTACTATAAGAGTCAGTAAAACATCAGTGACTGTGCCACAAAGAGAGATAAAGGACTAACTTATTGCGGAGCACGCGAAGAGCGATTGTGATCGTTGTTGGGTTCAACGACATCGTTCGTCCTTCAATAGGGGGATCTGCTAATCGACAAGCCTTCTCGCTTTCCATCTTTTGGCATAAAAATTCAATGACTGAACGCAAGAACTCTTCTCCATATGCCGCCACATTATCTGCTAGCCACTTGTCGAGGTTTAAGTACTCCCTTCTAGATGCAAGAGCTGCAACATCGAGAGCAAAAGTGAAAGGTCTGACTTCAAGTAGAGAATCTAGAATCTGCAGGAACATTGGAGTTAATATTGCTGGAGTAGGGGTTATTTCCCACCTTGAGATCTTGAGCAACGTCAAGAATGCGTGTAATATTAAGTGGGTTGTCTTCGTAGAATTTGTAGAATGCATTTTTGAGATACTCGGGTCGAATTTGCCAAATACGCATGAAAACAAGTTGATGGTTTGGGTGACCCGCAAGAAACATGGCAAGCAATTTGTTGGCATATTCCGAACGAATGTCAGTCCATTTTGGATCCTTAACAATTATTGATAAGTCGAATGTGAGAAGTAAACGAATGTATCACCTACCGGAACTTGGAGCAACCCCATATGAACGATTTCAGCGCTTATCTTGATGGCCTTGTCAAGCATCTCCCGAACGCAATTACGGATCTCCACGGAATCAGAGTCCGCAAGACGAACCAGGACCTGAAACAGCTCCAAGGAGTTCCAAGTCTGTCCCTGGACGTTAGCAGCCAGGGATTTTATAGTAGGACTCGCAATAGAGACATCATCGACTGTCACAATACGATGTCCAGGCAGCTGTACAAAGTTGAAGGTGTCTGCAGGCAAAGACAGCAATGAATCCAAGAGGCGAAGTTGATACAACGAATTTGACCAGATTTCCCAGAAACCCGTAACGGCGTGGGGTTCTGCATTACGAGGGGAATTCAGAAGGATGGCGATCAACATTTTGAGTGTTGCAGTGTCAACTCCATGCCGGTCAGGCCAATCAAAAGAGTTGATAACCGCGGCCCAGTTCAGGTTTGGGTCCTGCAAGACCGCTGTCAGATATAGGCAAAGACACGCGCATATAAGGTCCTTACACATCCTACAAGTGCCCGTACGAGAGCTCCGATATCGCAAATAGTATTCCCTTCAGCGGCGAAACGTGCCAAGGTTGACATAACCTCAACAACAAGTCCATCCCGAGGAGGGTTAGAAGCGGTAATCCCAAATCGTTCGAGTAAGCCCTTGACAGCTTCGAGATCGCTGGTGAGCTCTGGACCAAGCGAAATCAAAACTTGCACCAAGGAGCTGTTAGGCGGAAGACTGAAAATAACGTCGTCAGTAAGTGGAAGAAGATGACAGAAAGAGCACATACCTCAATTTCAGGTAGATGCGCTGGAGAATCGGGTTCATGGCTTCTTTGCCAACCTTCGTCTGTGCAGCGACAAGGAGGGACTGTCGTTGACTAACGTCCAAAACGGGTGCATCCTGAGGGATATCCACAAGAAGGTTGGTCAAAAACTTCCCCATCTGCGCAGATGAAAATTCGGCATGTTCGAAAGGAGGGGAATGAGAGAGTTCGAGCACAGCATTATCAAACTCGGCACGAATGACAACTACAGCCTGGTTGAATAACTCCTTGCGCGTTTGACCTCCTACGACTGCAGCTGCAAGGACCAGTCGCTCCAAGGGTCGCAAGCCTACACGATCCACGAACCGAGCAAGGTCAAAATTGCGGAAGCTATCCCCTTCCCCACCGCCTACACCGTCTCTAAATCTATCAGCAAGGAAAGGGTCACGAGCGAGGCGTTGAGTTTCTTGGATGAGCAAACGAAAAGTCAGAGAAATGGATGTATCAAACGTTGGTGCAGCTGTGGGAAGAAGGCGTGCTTGAGAGTGAACGATTAGGCGACGTATAAAGTGCAAGTAGGTATCAACCCCGTGTTGTTCAGTAAGCTAAAACGCATCCAGTCAACGTTGAAAAAGCGTAATTAACAGCCGAATCGACGCACAGATCGTATCTCCAATTGATTCCTCTCGAAATTCTCCTCCGTAAGGGTTGACAGTAGGAAAACTATCTGAGCCTTCACGATAGTGTGAATATTCGTGGCCGGCGGGTTGTCCATGTGGGACGACCTGGATGGGGTCACCGAACGCCGGGCAAGGCTCCCAGGTCCTGTCGCCGTTTTGGATGATTGTTTTTGGGGTAATTGGGAAATTTGGGATATGGGCCACCACCAACACGGTGTTTCGTCGATGTTCAAGATGGCAGGCCTTCATCGTCCTCAGCCGCGCGCTTCGCACACTCAATTCAAACTCCGACCAAAATATTCACACAGTTCAAATGTCATTTAAATTATGAAACGCAAGTCTCATCCTCTGTACATTCTAAGCAACGAGAACGTTGACCAGCCCAGCAGGACAACAAACAAAAAGAATATTCTTCCTTCTTTGTACGGATCTCCTCCAGACAATAGTTTTTGCAGTGGCAAGAACACCAACCCCACAATAAAATTCACAGACCCTGATAATATTAAAAGTAATAAGTTTATAGCCTTCTATCTTGGATCAGGAAAAAGACTTGCAATTTAGAGAAAGAGCAATTGACGACATAGCCGAAACGGCCTGAAAAGAAACATCAGTACAAATATGTGTAAAAGAATGTGAACATACCCGGGGAGGCGACACTTCAGGGATCATGACAAAGGGGACTGGTCCAAGTCCAACTGCGAATGACCTTTCGAAGGACACATAATCAGATTCCCATATCATAGCAGTAGTTACGGCTCACATAACAAATGTAATGATGGAGACACTGGACACCCGCGAGGCACCAGCATCCAGACCAAGTCCTAGGGTTATCATCGAAATGATGGAACCAAAAGCAGAGATCTGGAGGAGACGCTTTCTGCCCAATCGCTGACAAGAAAACATGAGAACAAAAATTGACAAATTCCTCGTGAAACATACCTCAATCAAAAATATTGGCGCGAAGGTCATGATAGTGTTGACGACGGTTATACCCAACGAAACATAGGGACCCAAAGTAGGAAGTGTCTTGGACAAGATGCTGTTACTGTAGTACAGCACCGCATTGATACCTAGTTGACGTGAGCGTCAGAATGAGGGCCCCAACAGGACAAAAATTGTAAGAATATACCGGAGATTTGCTGGGCCAGCATGGCCAGACAAACGATATGAAGTGGTGTCCTGAATTCTGGATTGCTGAACACCTTGGGAACCGTCAGAGCCTCCTGGTCGTCGAGCCTTTCATCTGCCTCATGCAGGAGAGGCTCCTCGGCTGTTACGGCGAACTAATTCAAATGACTGAAGCCAAGTATGAGGTGGGCTTTACCAGAAGTGACAGGAGCCATGATGCCCCAAAGCCTTTTTGCGGACCTCTTCTGTTCTTCAATACGCCTCTGTCGTCCAAGGAAAGCAGGAGAATCTACAATTGCTGCACTTGTAAAGAGTTGAAAAGCAGAGAGACCAAAGGATATGAGGAAGACATATCGCCACAAATGAGGTGCTGCCAAATTAAGACCAAACAGCTGTGTGAACATAATTCCGAGGACGATGGCCATTTGGGTAAGGACGACTAAGGGAAGAGGAGTGTCAGGTGGCAGAAGGCATTCATGGATCGTAGTAGACTGACCAACACCGCCACTAATACCGCTTGGAGCGATTTCTGCCAGATATATGGGACCGACACATAAACTCAGACCAGAAGCAACGCCAATTATGAATCTAATAGGATTGTCTTGAGATCGGTGTATTCTTCAAGAGAGTCTCACATACCTGCCAAGAAGGAGGGCGAAGACAGAAGTAGACAGACCCATGAAAGCCGTGCCAATAACAAAAAGGATGGCACATAGACGGTGGGTTCTCTGGCGGCCATAGCTATCCATGACCAGATTAGCAACAAGACTGCCAGCTAATCCGCCAATGGTGAAAATGGCAGTGACCAAGGAGAAAGCTAAATTGGACATCGGAATGCATGTCGCAAGCTTAGGCAACGTAGCAGATACGCTTGGAAGAACGACCTTGCAAGTGAGGACATCCTGAATCTGGTTCAAAACAGAAATGTGGTAGCCATACTGCACAAACGACATTCAGCTACCGAGATAATAAAGCTACATAAGTAATACCTGGAAAGCGTTGATGAGCGCCCAAAAACATACGACCCAACCATAGAGAGTGAAGGTAGCGCCGTTGACCAAGGTCATGATGGTCGACACTCAAGAAACCGATATGGTTACCCCCGGTAAATGCCGACAGCCATTACTGCTTATACGGCCAGCAAGGCCAAGAAACGGTGAGTTCTTCCTCATATTCTGGATAACTGTGCTGAAACAATGTTGTAGAATGTATTACCTGCAGAATGGTGCATTTTCCCATGGGGAACATATGCAATTGTCTGGCAATTGAATTTCACGTAGACATATTCTGATGCTACTTAAAATGTCTCCTGACATCACCCCGGATCTATTTGCCTCCCCTCGGTTACTGTCTCCCCTCCATACTCCTGCCATCGGGTTCTCCTTCTCTGCCTTCCTTGACCACTTCCACTCGTTTATAATCTATACCGGGGCTCCCCCCAAGGCATTCCAGTCACCAGCTCGTTTTAAATACCCTCAGATCGCCCTATGAGGTCGTTAGGACTCGTCTTGACGCTAGTCACCTTGGTCCCTGCAGTATTTGCAGCGACCGCAGAACAGTGGCGTGGCCGCTCCATTTACCAGTAAGCTCCCATTTGTCACTGTCATCTGTGAATGACCCCACTTGGCCCCTGGCAGAATCATCGTCGACCGCTACGCCCTTCCGAAGGGCTCGCCGAACACTGTCTGTGATACGAACCAACGGACATGGTGTGGCGGAACTTGGAATTCGTGAGCTATTCGCCACATCCCCCTGTTATCTACCCTAAACTCTACCGTAGTATCCTTCAGAACTTGGACTACATTGAGAAGGCTGGATTCACCGCGAGTATGTTTCCTTCTCCTCAGGTCAGGTCCGGAACTTAACTTCGTCGACTCTTTCAATAGTTTGGATCAGTCCCGTAAACCAGAACTATGAAGGGCCACCAACAGCTTATGGCGACCCATACCATGGCTACTGGATGGCTGATGTCTCCAAGCTCAACTCGCGTTTTGGTACACCGGATGATCTCAAAGCTCTCTCAGCTGAGCTCCATAAGAGAAACATGTACGAGAGATGCCATTGTGTTTGTATCTCCCCCGTCTGATCCAAGCATCGTCAGGTATCTTATGGTCGATATTGTTGTAAACAACGTCATGTCAACATCCCTCCAACCGGACTACTCCAAGTACTTCTTTAAAGACCCCGTAAGTGACCTTGGTTCTGTTCTGCGGAGTAGTCTATTCATAACTAGACTGTAGTCTTTTTATCATCCTTATTGCAAGATGGACTATAGCAACGCGACAAGCGAACAAATGTGTTGGTTGGGAGACGAGAAAGTCCCACTACCTGACCTCGATACCCAAAACCCAACCGTCATCCAGCGGTACGGTGAATGGATTCAGGCCCTCGTCAAGGAATACAACATCGATGGACTCCGAATTGACGGTAGGTTACTCGCCCTATCTCCCCCGTCGAGGCGCTGATATGATCATGCCAGCTGCGAAGTAGGTCGCACACTTAACTTCTACAATCTAAACGCGCTAACCGCCTTAGACATGTCAATATGGTCTTCTGGCCAAGCTTCTGTACCAAAGCAGGTGTTTTCTGCATAGGAGAAGTGTTCAGCGGTGATTCGAAGCCTGAGTATGCCCCCTTTCTGTAACCCCCTTTCCCACCTCTGAAATTTTGCGTTCAGCTCAGTGGCTGTCTGGCAAGATCCTCAAGCTCTGGATTCCGTCCTGAATTTCCCACTCTACAATGCACTCACGGCAGCGTTTGCCATCCCTGGTCCCATCAACGGTACCAATGATATCTCGGTACTCGCTCAGACCTTTACAGACTCGAAGAAGAAGTTTAAAGATGTTGGCCTGCTCGGCAACTTCCTGGAGAATCAGGATGTTCCTCGTTGGCACAATATCTCGGTCGACCCTCAGAGCATGTAGTAAGTAAATGATCATCCTTCTGACCTTCTGCTTCTGAGTAAATTACTCTCATTAAGCAACGCCATGACCTTCACTTTCATGTCCGATGGCATTCCCATCGTTTACTATGGGCAAGAACAATACTTTTCTGGAGGTGCTGATCCCGTGAGCAGTTTCATCACTTTGATTCATTGACAAACTCTTATCCCGAATTCAGAACAATAGAGAAGCTCTCTGGTCATCCAACTATCAACAAACGAACGCATACAAGCTCGTGGCTACACTAAATCAACTTCGCAACTTCCTTGTGACCACGACCGATTGGGCTAAGCAGGAAACAAACCTCATGACCACTGGTCCACAGGGTATCGCCATCATGAAGGGACCTGTCATTTCCATTCTCACCAACATTGGTTCTCCTGTACGTCGCCATCTTTGATCGTTACGCGTTTTTTTTTTCTCAATCATGTTCCAGCCAAGGAATAATTCTCATATCGCCGTCAATACGCCATATACTGCATCAACTGCACTGGTGAAGTAAGAATAAATCTTTCCCACCTGGCCCGGACTCTTCTAAAATTATTGATTCCCCCTTAGTGTCCTCACTTGCGAACAGTGGGTTGTAGGCGCCAAGGGCAAAGTGGGTGCTGAATATACGCTAGGAGGCGTCCCGACGGTGCTCATCCCCCCTGACAAACTCAGTGGATCAGGCCTTTGCGGTGCGAAAAAGTCATCGGTATCAAGCAGCGGGACTGGGGCGCCTCTGGCTTCGGGGGCTTTTCAACATTTATCTTCGCGGCATACTTCTGTCGCCTCATTAGTCCTGTGTGGTTTGGTATCAGTGTTTCTAGCTGCTACAAGTTAACGATGACATTGTTTTTGGCATAAGCATAGCAAAGCCTTTTGGGTTGTATCTATATACCATTATACCATAGCCACAGTGCTTTTGCGGAGAGACGCCTTTCCTACTAACAATACAAATGTTGAATAATGGATTCAGAAACAGGAGCGATAGGAAACTTCTGTTCCTTGTGGATCAAATTCAAATTCACCCCTGACGCTTTTATCTCCCTTTGTTACGTTTTTGTCAACGTGATGTACCAATTTGCCGTAATTTCAGTTCTGCACTCAGTTGTCAGGACCTGTCCATGTCAGCCTTCAGGACTTACGCACCGTGACAACCATCAAAAGAGGCTTATGATGTAGATCTCCTGATTTGGTCAACTAGTCCTCAACTCTTGCTCAACCCTGACAAATCTAACGCGGACTGTCGAGCTTCTGAATTTATGTGTAACCAATGCTTCATAGTTCAAACGTTCAATGTTTAAGTGTCGTCTGTTGGCAATTCCGGAGTCACAGCTTGCCACAACGCGTTCGGGAAGTCCGTAAATTTAAGGCTTACCTCATGTGTAAGTACTTGCTCCACTAAATAAACTAGTCGAACACGGCACTGTCACTATTCCTCTGGCAACGGTGTGTGAGTCTCACGCAATTGTCTTAGTACAACACTCCCCAAGTATTGATGAAGGCGTGCTCTGTTGCCACCGTGAGACACCACTCAAGTCGCTGACTGACCACTCCCGATTCATTGGAGCCAGTCGAAACTCAACGGTTGTGGTACATTCGGGTATGTATGAGGGACATTTCAATCACCACCAATTACCGAGAAAACCATGTCATAGGTTCGTTTAGATTCCATTCACTCCCCCACACGCTGTCACCGACAACATGAGAATCGGTCAGGCGAAATAGGAGAAATTCGTACCCAGCAGCATCGACTCCCGCTGCACCAATCACATCGGTGCGTTCACTTAGTACCACCCAATCTGGTGCCGCGACACCAGTTCGAAAAGGGAACAAGCGCCCAGCTCGTTCCAGTCCAGCTGCGTCATGATAAAGGATTAACAGCATAAAGCTATCTTGTCTGCAAGGGTGTGGCTGTGTGATAATCACCGCTAAAAATTACAGGGCTCGTCAACACGAATCAGGTTAACACTGCTATAAGGTCCATACCTTGATCTCGTTTGGCAAATGTCCTATTGGAGATGCAGACAGTTGAACCAACAACTTTCACCGGACTTGCCCCTGGATTCAGGATATGCTTCACGAATAGAGCAGAAGGTTTCCCTATTAAGACGATGTTTCCACTTGACCAGGATGCCAAGTGTGTTCTTGCCAGTGCTTCATCTTCGGTTATAATGGCAGAATCCAAGCGGTGATACGAATGCAAAATGTGCGCAATTCTCAGAGCCAAGGAGAATTCTCGTTTATCCTCCGCACCAGAGAAAACGATGGTGATTGGCCCTTCAGAGGACAAGACGGCCTGCATACGGCCAGGAGGTGGAGGTTTCAATTTACTCGTTGGAAGCTAAATACATGATGAGTGCGTGTTATCTGAACTATGGAAGGCACCAACCTGCCAAACCCCATCATCATTGCACTCAATGTACACATCTTCCTCTAAAGTGCCAAAGTAAAAAAATTTCTCATCAACCACTAGATCTAATGGTTTTGGTTGCATCGGCAGACCGAAGAGTCGAACGTTGGAGGTTTCTACCACATATGAGTTCTCGGCAATTGATCTCACATGCAACCTGCCGATTCTGAGATCAATTAGTATTGGCGGTGCAAACAAAAAATAAATCGGACCTTCCTGATACTTTCAACTGACAGATTCTCCAGCCGAATAGAGAACCACATTCAGCCGGTGCAGTCACAGTCAGCGTAAACGACTTCGCCATCGGTCTTTTCCTGGATTCTGAGGCCACATTTTCCAAGAAGGAATGGGTTGCAGGGCTTTTGAAAATGTTTGGATACCAATGGCTTTCTCCTTCATCTTCCCTGAAGCTGTGCAAGAGTCAGAAATCGAATGCAGTAGTCCCACACAGCAAATAGAACTCCTAACATGATTTCCTGCGACGGATACAATGATTTCAAAAGCCCAACAGCTTCACGAGTGTGCCAGACCGGAACATTCACGTCCTCTCCCCTGAAAATAATGACTATTTGATTCCGGGAGCAAGGCAAGGGCGTACCCATGAATAGCCAATAGCGGCATGTCAACGAGATTTGTCAGGTGTATGTCATTATCATCTGGTGTCAAGGATGATTCCAAAATTGAACGAAGGGAAGGATCGATGAAGTGGGCGCTTCTGCATTTTTCTTGAGTATGGTAGCTCATAAAATAGACGTAGCTGAATGTACCGCGATAGTGTTAGCGGGATATAAGCTTGAGATTTTAGGTACGCAGCTGCGGGTACAGCTGGTCAATGTTTCAATGACAATGAGCACAATTATCTCGGAATCAGAATCCACTCCTCACCAGCCAGTACTCTATCAGGGTATCTGGATGCCATGTACCAAGTTCCTTGTCCGCCGTTCGAATGTCCAATGAGGATCACCTTGCAACCGGGAGGGATCTTGTATGACTCGGCTAGATGGGTCTCGGCTTTCTCAAGGATGATCACCAATGCTTCGAGTGATGACCAGGCGTCGTTAGCGCTAGGTCCGTGCCAATCCAAGCCCTGGTGTGAGAGTGAGAAGATGCTGTTGTCAGAGAAGAACACCGACCCATGATGTTCTCCCTGTGGGAATCACGATCCAGCTTCGTTGACTCTCAGGCATGGCTTTGACCCAAAAGTCATGATCGAATATATCGACCCCGGCACCGTCTGAATTCTGATGATGACCAAAGCTACCCAAAAGCCCGAAGGAAATACGCACGTAAGGCCAGAATAGGAGGGCCATTGCTGCCGGATTTGGGAGGCAATGCTAGGAAAGCAGTGGGCATTGAATGTGCGTAAAGGTAGGTGCCCTGAACAACTGTCCTTTCCTCTCGGTCTTGGCTGCCCAAACTGGCATGATGTTTCACCTGAATGGCAACAGAAAGTAAGTCAAACCTGCTATCTGCTGACTCAAGCACGATATCAAAAACAATATGTTGTTCGAAGAAAGCCTCTTGTTGAGAAATTACAATTGGGATAATCCTTGTCTGAGTAGGTGCAATCGTTACTGGTTGTAATACGGTCAAGCTGAGGCCCTGTGTGGTTCCTGAATAAGGCCTTCAAAATGGCATACAACTGGACTGTACCTTCGTCTTGCCCTGGACTCGGACATCATTCACGGTCAACCACCCTGAAACACTCTGCAGGCTGATACCTATGCAGTCGCCGAAAGCGTATCCGGATACAAAATCACAATACACATCTTGAGCAGAATGGCGGAGGATCAATGAACTGTTAGACAAGATGGACACTTGGACACCAAGCTGTTGGACAGGTATTTGGCCACCGTCAACAAGTGGGTCCCCAAATAATCTGATCTGAAGTAGAATTGGTATCGTTGGGTGCCTTCGAAGATGATCGACTTGCCTCGTAGTCACCACTGACGAAAAGGTCAAACTTTGTGGGTTTAAAGATGGACACGACCGATGGCAATTCAACTGCATGAGGTACGGCGCGTTCCATGTCATAAATGTTCCCTGCGTACCACTCCGGAACAAAGGTAGACAAATCTTCACTCTGAGGACGTAGGGTAAAGTAGGAAACCTGCTTTAGGTCAACTAGGAGTCGTGGAGGCGAACTTGTGGCCTTCGCTGGAGGGAATATGGTGAGAGTCGTTCTTAATATGGCATGATGCTGCAAAGCAGCCCATCCTTCAGTACTTCTGAGAGCAGCCCAGCTGAGTGGAAATTATAAAGGAGGTCTGCCAACTTGGGAATGGACTTGCCGGATATTTGGGAAGCAAATTTGCAGAGTGGCATCATGACCGATGGTTGCTTTTAACCAGACAACCGTGCCAGTGTCTGCATAGGATGAGGGCCAACAACGAGCGTAGTCTATGGGCTCTGATACTAGGGACGATTCAAAGAAAGAAAAGAAGGCAGCAAATTGTTGTTTACAATTTAGAGGGAAAGCAGGCGAAAGATAGTGCTGCTCGCGGGCATGTATTGGGAAAGGTCCCAGAACCTGTTTAGGTTGATATAAAAAGTCAGAAAAGGATGGCGATTCTGCTCCCTTACATCCCACTCTGAGTCAAGTTGTGCTTTCCAAGAGTCTTCAGGCAAATTGGACATGAGATCAACCGAATGAGGTAAGGCATAAACAAAGAGACAAACCAAATGCCTGTGCACGGATCGATCCTTTCTTCAACCAAACCAGAAACATTACCATCATGGCCAGTAGACAAGGAGGAAAGGCTAAACCCCTCAAGGTTGGCTCTTATGGCGCTGGGCGACCGAATTTCTGAATGCTAAAAGAAGATTTGACAGGCCCCCAAGAAAGAGAAGAAAGAGGAGACGGAGGAGGAGATTGCCTTCAAACAGAAGAAGAAAGATGACGCTGAAGCCTTGAAAGCTGCCCGAGATCGAGGTGGGGATTTCAAGACCTCTATTGCTTATCATTATTCACCATCTTTGCAGCATTGAAGGGTGATTTTCATTGACCATTGATCACAAGGAAAATGCTGATTGACTCAAACAGGTGGCCCCCTTGTTGGAGGCGGAATCAAAAAGTAAGTTGATTGAACTATGGCAGGTTGAGAATGAAATATGCAATCTACTCGAATCTGCAGGTCCTCTGGCAGTGGCAAGAAGTAGATTATATTGTAGAGTAGTTTGCGTGTGTTTGTGTTGAAACAAGTTGGGTTCTTCGCTGTTGCGGTGCTTGTATTACACTTTTCGTCTCCAAAGCGCTTTGAGCGTTTCTACAAATGTTGGGCCCTCTGCAGAGTCTACAGTCTAATAACCAGCAGCAAGGGCAGCAACAGCAACTCCAGTCCCACCAACAGGGCCAGCCCGGAATTCCGCCTCCGCCACCCCAAAACGGCCAGGACTACACGCTCTCCAGTGTTCTCCACTACCTCCAGACAGAATGGAGGCGATACGAACGCGACAGAAACGAATGGGAGATAGAACGTGCCGAAATGAGGGTCTGCGTCCTGTTGATATCCGCCTTCAGGCATCCAATTTCGCTAACAATTACAACAATTAAAACAGGCACGCATTGCTCTCTTGGAGGGTGAACGCAGGTCATTCGAAAATGTAAAGTTGGACCTGATGAGGCGTATAAAGATGTTGGAATATGTCTTGCGCATGGAGAGGTATTTCGGCACTATTTCTCAACCGTTTACCCATATGACGAGGCATTCCAAAGATCTAAGCAGCTCACACACCCAGCAACCACTCAGGCAACGAAACTATCGACTATTCAGGCTAATGTTGGCTCTTCTCAGAAAGAAGACTCCCAAAGTCAAAAGGAGGAAAGTGGTGGTAGCTCGCCTCGGAGCGATGGTGCGCGTGCCCAAAGTCTGGCTTTCGTCGTCATCCTGACGGCCGCGTTTTCTTAGATATGCCGCTTCCCGACAGTAGACTTGCTAATGGTTCATCGGGCGGGCCATTAGGCAGGCCAAACTCATGGAGCGCTACTAATTGGTCAAGCCTCTCTGGCGGCGGAGCGATTCCGGGTCTCGGCAAACCACCATTGGGACGAGATCCAAAAGGTAGAGCGCGGAGCAGGGACTACCTGAAGCAGTGCGTATCACAACTATTGCAATACTCTTTCCTAACAAAATTCATTTCCGTGCCTTTCAAATTGGCTTCACTATAGATGCCTACAAGAGATTTCATATTTGACATCACCTCAAGCTATGAACCCTTTGCCAAGTCGACCGTTATCGAACAACCCCTCTGCGCCATTATCACTACCAAATGTTCCTGCATTCGACCATATCGCCTACAATGGTCGGCCAAGAAAGGCGCTAACCGAAGCTGGGAAGGAATTTCCACTTCTAAATGGTCTGCATTCCAGTATCACGTCAACGCCGCCTCCAGCATCGGGAAACATAGGTGCTCAACTGCCTCCAATGGAACGCAGTCATCTGACGACAGGGATGGGACAACAACCATCCCTCCCTCAATTAACTTCGCAAACCCCACAAGCCCAACCTTCATCCTCTAATTCCGTCAGTCAGCCCGAGACAGACGGTGATACCGACTCTGAGGGTCGTCAAGTGACAGCTATCTTCCGACCGGATGAGGCAGGGGAGTGGAAGGAGAAGCTACGATTGTCTCATGAAGCTGCTGAGAAATCACGGCTGGTACGGGAGTACCAACAGCATTTAGCCGTGGACTCAGCAGGGTCATGGGATACCCGAGATGAAGAAGAACCCAAAGAAGAGGAAAGCGAGGTTGAGGATGACGAACCTAGTCTTGTAGGGGAGGGGGAAAACACTAAAATCTGGAAACCTAAAAGGACGCTGAGAAAGTTGGTGTCCGCATAAATATACTATCACTGAGAAGCAGAGCATTGACACACGATCCAGCCATTTAGATGCCGTCAGAGCACTTGCGTTCCACCCCACGGAGCTGTGCTTAGCCACAGGGGGTGACGACTGCACAGTCAAGATTTGGCGCATGGACGTCGCGAGTTTGGCTTCCTCTGCGTAAGTTTGGGATTGTCACTTCTATCTAAAGCGTATCACACTAACCGCTTTGTGTTGGAACAGTGCTCGTGCCACGACCGAAGTGGAACCTCAACTTACCCTTCGCGGCCATTCAGCTGCAATTACACGGTTGATATATTCTCCCTCCAAGCAGCTCCTCTATTCCGCATCCCTTGACTCTTCAATACGTATCTGGGCCCTTCCTGCACCTTCACACACAACATATGCACCGTACGACGAAACGAGATCACGTGGCGAACTGGTCGGGCATACTGACGCTGTCTGGGATCTTGCTCTTGTCAGGGATGAGAGTACACTCATCAGTTGCGGCGCAGAAGGGTCGGTCAAAGTTTGGGACGTCAGCGGTCCTTCAGGGGGTGGCTCTCTTAAGTTAACATGGGGATGGTATGGTGTGGAAAATCCCGATGAAATGCACGATAATCCAGATACCCCTGGAGCGACCGCAGTTGAAGCAATTAAAACGGATCTCAAGAAAGTCGCGGTTGCATACCAGAATGCCGTTGTCAAAATATTTGACATCGAGAGTGGTAAAGAACTGATGCGGTTGGAGAGTGACATGAGTTATGGTATGTATCCTCCAACTTTTGTCCTCAATGGTATGCTCAATGGCCTTCTTCGTAGATGGCACTTCCAACACTCAGATTAATAGGGTCGTTTCTCATCCTACAATGTCGCTGCTTATCACCACCCATGAGGACAAGTATTTACGCATATTCGATCTTGCGACAGGTCAGTTACAATGTTTGTCCCTTCAGAAGGAATATAGCTGATTCCATTTGACAGGTCAATGTAGTCACTCAATGCTAGCTCATCTCGATGGTGTTACGTCACTATCGATCGACGCATCTGGATTCTCACTGGTCTCTGGTAGCCACGACTGCTCAGTCCGCTTCTGGGATTTGCTGGGTTCGCGGTCATGTGTCCAGGAGCTAACGACACATCGCGAAAAGGCACGAGAAGGTGTTTTGGATGTAGAGTTCCATCCTTCGTTACCTATCATGGCCAGCGGTGGTGCAGATGGAGTTGTGAAACTGTATACTTCGTCATAACACTCAGGCATCTTCTCCTCATACCATAGTTCTTACCAAAATTACCTTGCCCTGTTTTTATTATCTCTCTAAGTAGATTTTATGACTGCAACGTCCATTATTCAGTTGGTATGTAATATTCACTCATTTGCATTCCTGTGTCTGCATTGGATCGATACCAGACAAAAATAAACAACTAGGGCTACAGTGAGACTATTTATACAACGCGAAGCTGCGAGATCCGATAAAAAATCGTAAATATGAATATTTAACAAAGTTCAAATTTCTTGAATAACTTTTGGTTAGGAAAGAAATCAGGATATTCGGGGGCTACCCACCTATATGCGTGCCTTGAATTGCTGACAATATTTCAGCGCCAAGTCCCTTCTCTTCTACTACCCTTCGGCACTGCTCTGTAATAATTTCTTGTGGCGATCGCGATGCATTACTGTTCGGGTCGTCTTTGCAATGAATAATATAAACTCGCACATCAGCGAGCGTATTTTTGAGGTCTTCGGTGGTGACAGAGTTTTGCCTTTGTCTCTTCCTCGACGGGCCTTGTTCTGACCCTGAGCAACGTTGCGAAGCTCTGCGGTGTTTGACCACTTCAGTCGCCAACACAGTTAGCTCGCTCCCTAGATGCTCAGGAGTCAGATGCCCAAACAAATGGTCATCCTCCCGCCCCGAGGGCCAAGAACATTCGATAAAGATGCAAGACAGTTTATCGGGTATCTTAGGGGCTGCTGCTTGCCAGACGTTAATCGTCCTTGGCTTTTCGGCAACAGCATCGGGCTCAACGTCACCAAAAAAGAGGAATTCAAATTGAGATGGGTCATGACGGATAAAGAAGGCAGTTGAAGTATATTGCCCCAGATTGTTTCTGCCATGATTCAAAGGAATTGCCTGTACTGAAATATCCGGAAAGACAGGTTCGTACAGTCCGTTGGGCATCAGGCTAGGTTACAATCATTAGCTGGCTACAGAAAACAAAGGATACGAGTCATACGACGCACGCTGAGTATAGCAGTTTCACTTCGTCGTCATCCTCCTTCCAGGAGGCAAGGTTTGGCCATATTCTACCTGAAAAAACGAGTTCAAGATCTTGCATGGTCTCCTGCAAACCGTAAACACGCTTCCTAGATCCCTGGAAAGAACCTGCAGAGAGCACGAGACTATTGATGTGATCGAGGTGGGCATGGCTCAACAAGAAGCACCTAAGTAAAGTGACTTGGTATTTTTAGACCATCGAGTGTTTTATTTCTAACGTACCGTACGAAAGAATAGATATCAGAAGCAGAGTATGTTTTCTGCACCGAGTCGTGCTTGACTTCAGATGGACGAAGGAGACTGGGGTCTTCGCGAAGTAGC
>Ga0307509_10003113_pt1 | contig 25750 bp, 13 predicted proteins | sample 10_EM_MG_FD_202245 | JGI IMG/M metagenome (GOLD analysis project Ga0307509, IMG submission 202245) | Populus trichocarpa ectomycorrhiza microbial communities from riparian zone in the Pacific Northwest, United States - 10_EM | ecosystem: Host-associated > Plants > Roots > Unclassified | place... | reverse complement strand
CCTCTTTTCTGCTCAGTCGTTCTTTGGCTTTTGTAGCCAGAGAAAACAATGTCGTTTATTCCAACCATAAAGTGTGATAATTGCAGAAGTAATGGCTGTGCGGCGGTGGGCGTCCGTTTCGGTCGGGAGAGGAAGATGAACAGTAACTGAAACGGTGCCGTTTTGGTATTCACAGCTATATGCATTTTGGCCTTTGAAGTTTTGAAAGTTCTGTAATTAAGCCACTAGTTAAAATGTAATTGGACCCCTATATTTAGGCGCCTTTTACAAGTTAGTCCTTGAACTTTAATCTGTTGCAATTGTGCCCCCAATTAACCCCAAACTTTGGTATTTCTTTACTTAAGTCCCTGATTTCATTAATTAAATTAAATCTAAGTCCAATTAAGTCTCAAAACTTGTCAATTCTTCAATTAAACTCTTGATTTGATTAATAAAACTAATCCAAAGTTTAATTAAATCTCAAAACTTTTAATTATGATGCCCTTAACCCGAATTTTAATTTATTTTTTATTTATTTATTTTTATTTGTTTTTCATCATCAGTTTTTTTTTTCCAGTAAATAATAATAATAATTAAAATAAAAGGGTAAAAAATTAGGTTATGACATTCATGACTCGGGTTATTAGACTTGAAACATCATAAATGAACAAACTTGTGAAACCCAATCCCTAATAAATTAAATACTAAAGGATGAAATCAAAAAAAAAAATCAATAGCAGAAAAAGGTCTAAAACAAAAAACTGCAACTAAAAGAATGAGGGTAAAAATCAAAATAAAAAATAAATTAGAGGCCAACGAAAAAAATGTTGATTGGAGGGTTAAACTAAAAAGAAAAATAACTTTAACAAAAAGAAAAAAAAAGAAGATAAAATTGAAAAAAATTATACATCATAATTTTTTTATTGTGGAATTAAAAACCAATAAAACTTATAAAAAAGGCTAAAGAAAAAAATTAGAAATCAAAAGAATAAGAACCGAATTAAAAAAAATAATATATGAAAAATTGTAATTGAAGAACAAAATTGAAAACAAATAAAATTTTTATAAGAGAATTAAGAACAAAAATTAAAAATAAAAAAAATAAGGACTGAAATTGAAATATCAAAAACAAAAGGGCCAATGTGAACTTTTTTAGGAAGAGAGAGAAAAGAAAAAAAACAACTAGTGACAAACCATTTATTCACCGCCATCACGTGTCGTTCAAAGAAAAAAAGGAAACAGTGACGCTTTTAATTATATAACAAAAGGGCATGCTTGATTACTAGAAGATGCTGCATGCTCCGTTCAAAAAGCTTGGGTGCCTCTCATGTCGTGCTCGAGTTTGGGGAGCACATGCTAATAATTTTTTTAATTTAAAAATTATTTAATGAAAGAAAAAAAATATCAAAATACCCTCCATGAATTTAGAGTTAACAAAAAAAAACAAAAAACCTCTTTGAAAGAACAAAAATGCCTTTAGATGAATGAACTATTGTTTTCTGATTCAAAAGGAAAAAATGTCTTGTTATCTTTTTTAAAAAATATTGAAAAAACTGATACATTTATCAACAATTCTTAATTTTTTTTTAACCTTAGGATAAATTAATCACTTTATTTTGTTTAAAAAGTGAAAAAAAAATAGATACACCCCTCAACAAACAACTGAATTACCCCTAACACAAAAACCATCCAATTTTTTGATAAAAGACAAATTAATAATTTTACTGTAATAATCTACTTTAATCTATTAGTGTTACAATAAAAAACTCACACCATATAGATTTATGTATAACATTTGAATTAAATTATAAATTAGCCCTTCTAGATTAAAAAAATAAATTAAATAGTCCCTTTAATTTTAAAAATTAATTAATTGATTTCTTTTTATCAATTTCATATTTTATTTTTTTGTTAAAAAAATAAAAAGAAAAATTAAATAATATAAAAATATTAATGAGAAAATAAGGCAATCTTGAAAACATATTAATATTAAATTAAGTTTTAAAACTAATTAATTAATTTTTAAGACCAGAGAAATTATGTAGAAATAGAGGAACTAATTTATAATTTACTTTCTTAGAGTCCATAACCAAACATAAATCTTAAAAAAAGAAAAAAAAAACAAGAACTCTGTCATCATTTTTGAGCGCAAACACCAACGAACGAAATTATTTCCCCTTTCCTTCTTTCTATCTATTACTCCATAAAAACAAACAAACAGACAGCAGAATCCCTCCCTCCCTCTCTCTCTCTCTCAAAAACTATCTGCCCTCAATCCTGTATCTATTCATCAATTAATCCTTTTTGTTTTTATTATTAAATAATAAAAAAATACACTAACTTATCTTCTTCATATTTATTTTGGTTCCTTTTCTTTAATCCTGTTTTTCTTCTCCTTTTTACTTTTGTTTTCCTCACAGCTTTGCGTGTTTTCATCATCTATATATTTGTCAAGAATCGATAGCAATAATAGCAAAAATCTCTTGAATTCCAATCAAATATTGAATCTTGTGTGAATTCTTGATCTCTTCAATGGATCAAGTAAAGATGCATCTTTTGATTCTTGACTTTCTTTTTGAGTGAATGAGAGATAATGGGATTAGAATCTTCTGGTGGATTCTTGGATTTCTCAACTAAAGAGACTCAAATGGGTTGGTTTAATTGCTGATCATCTATCAAATTCTGGGTTGTTTTTGTTTTGTTATATAGATGAAGAAATTGGGTATTCAAGTTTGATCGTTAGGGGGTTTTAGTTACAGTTGTGGAATCAATGGATGAAGTCGGTTCAAATGAATTGGATGAGCCATCAATTCCATGGCGGCCGAGGCAGCTGGCATTTGGACAGTACAGGCAGGAGAGTGAACCTGCCAACAAGGAGCAAATTTTGCGTGTTGTTGTAAGAAGACCTGTAAGTGTTTTTATTCCTTTACTTTTGTCATTTTGGATTATGTTGTTGATTTGATTGATTTTGTTGGTGGTTTATGTGGGCTTTAATTTGCATGCTGAATATGAGCGTTTTGGGTTTAATACAAAGGTTGAAGTAAAAAGTTTAGGATTTGAAAATTAAGTGGTATAGCTTGAGTGATAACTGGGTGCACTAGTCTACATGTATGCCATTGAGATTATCTAACTGCCTTAGCTTTTGCATTTCAAAGTAAAATATTTATGAAGGCCTAATGGTAGCTGTTCATGGAATCTGTCTGTGTTTTCTAGGAGATTATTAATTAAAAGGCAGATGTTTGTCTTGCTAATTTATGGAAAAAATGAACAAGAAAGAAAGCTCTGTATATAACTACAAGAATATCTTCCTTGGAATGCTTATGGCCGGAAGGGCGTAGGCTTTTTTGAGGTTGTGATGTCATATGACATTCCAGAAATATCTACAACATTATTCTGTTTCTGCAGTAGTATTTTCCATTGTGAAGAGTAACACAATGTTATAATCCCCAAAGAGGAGTTATAATAAAGACAATTTTCTGGACTTTAAACTGCGAAACTAATGAGTTGCACGCATTTCTGGATTAATAATGGAAAGTGTACACTTGGGATTGATAGTTACAATGCAGATGTGAGAGCTTAGAGGATCCTTATCCTGCCTTTGAGGGGGAGGGAAGAAATCCTTTCTTTTGAATTTGGCTAGGACACATATCATTAAAGCATTTCATTGCGAAATTTGCTACTGTTACCAGATTGGAGTATCCCTTGCAGCACTTTTAACTTTAACCATGTAAAACCATATGATCATGTCGATATGTTTCCTATCAAGTTCTTAGTTCTTGTGAGGACAGGGAGACTCTGATCCACCCTTATTTTTTATTACAACAGCAGAAGATTGACCATGATGATCAAAGATGGAGCCAATGGTTTCATGCCTTTGAGTTCTTATGTTGGAACTCTTGGAGCTCTATATTTCACATGTCTCATGTTTGCTGATATTTTTATGTTACTGATGTTGAGCCACTTAGATTTACATGCTTCGTGACTTGTTCAGTTTTAAGTTTTAAGATTGCTAGTGCTTTATAGCCTAAAATAATAGTGAAACCCTCTCCCAAAATTTTAAACCCTCTTGTCCTGGAGTGACCATGACCAAGAGAAACCCACAGCGTTGTTTGCCAACCACCATGAACTCCTAGTCCATGCAAATAAATGATCGATTAGATGTAGCAACTGTTTTGAACAAAAAACACTAATTGACCAAAACTTCTTTCATTTGGATTTTATCCATAGTTAAAATCATACCCCAAGCTGCCTTCCATGCAAAAGGAGAATTCTAGGAGGATTACACTTCTGTGTAGCTCTGTCCTGGGGAACTGAGTTTTTCCACTTCACATCTATTTTGTAATAGAGCCTCATAAAAAGATTCAGCTGTAAACACAATATTTTTCTCAATAGGTTTCTGATTAGCCTCATCATCTTCCCCAACTTTAGCCCTCCCCCTATCCAATCTGTGAATCTTTAGATCTCCAATCAATAGCTATGTCCCACAACACACTCCTTTTAAGTACGAGTGTCCAAACCATACTTATTCCTTGGAGATTTTGGTCTTAGGAGTTAAAGAGAAACTGAAATCAAATGTTCTCCAAAAAATAAATACAATATAGTCCTTTCTGCATCAAAACCCATGAAGAGAAGAACTCATAACCTATATCTAAATTCTTATGAACCTTTAAATACTGGTTGCATGTGAATCCCTAGCTTCTATTGTTATCCATTCTTGTGATCCTTTGTATATATAACACCAATTATCATTGCTGACGCTATTTGACTTCACAATGACTTCAACTATTTACATAGCAGTAATTTGTGAAAATTCATATTTAATCCTTAAACTGCTGGTTTTTTTTTTTTTTTTTAAAAAAATCCTATTAAAAGTCTTGTTTCATAACACACTCTTTTAAGTATGAGTACCCTAACTATGTTATTTCCCTAGAAGCCTGAAAATTATAGGGATTTCGGTCTCAAGAGTTAAGGGGAGCTGACATCAATTATCATGGCGGATACTGTTTTCTTCACAATGAACTGTCACAACTGTTTATCTAGGACTTTTCTTAAAATCCTGATTTAATCCCTAAACTGCTGATTTCACAAAAATAAATAAATAAATAAACCCTGAACTGCTTACTTCGAAAGAGTATTTGCCACAATCCATGACCCAAAGTTCATGATCGTTCCCTATATGTCTTTGTAAGAACCTTCTTTTTGGATCGGTTGAAGTCTATGCACAATAGAGCAAGGAAAGGGAAGAGTGACATAAATGGATTTAGAGGGTTAGAAAGATTTATTTTTTTAAGGACTGGTTTATCTTTTACATGTGTGACACATGTAATATGTAACCCTCCCCTAGCTTGGATACTCAATAAAGGGAACAATTTCAAATTAAACTGGAAAGTTTTAAGAGTCCAGTCGTATAGCGAGCCGGATGCTTTTTCTTACTTTCTGACATTTGAGCATCCATTTTGGCCCCATCATCCGACATTTGAGGACCATTTTTCTTACAATTTCGATGCATTTGAAACAAAGAAAGTTAGTAACTTTTTTGGTAGTTGTAGACATTGAGAATTTTCTTTATCGTGTCTATCTAACATTGATCCGGAATTCCTATGATCTTTCATTCGGCCAGCTAAGTCAAGGAGCTTTTTTCTTGCCAGCTTCCTAAACAATTGTCCTAGAAAGCAAAAGCAGCAGTGAAAGATCCTCCAAATGTCACACTCTTGGAAAGATCACATATAACATATATGCGAGCACATGTCTTGACATTATTCAGACATCATATTAGCATCTGAAGTCTCAGTGCGAACTTGTTAAGGATACATTCTATTTTTGGTTAACATTGCCTATAGGGATGCATATAGATGCGAATGGTTAATTGACTACTGCTGTATCATCTCTCATCTTTCGTGCAGTGATCTTCTTGCAAGAATCCATTTGAACTGCCATTTTATTTTCTAGCTTGGCTAAGTGAACATTATTATTGTTTTATTAACCAAATTTTGTTTGAGTAGTGTACTGTTGAGTTAAAATTATTTGACGTACACTTTTGCGCTGACTCTTAAGCTTTTAATGATGCAGTTGGTTGCAAGGCTAACCAAAGACATAGTCGAAACATATCAGATATGCAATCCACAATTTAAATATTCCGAAGAATTAAATCCAAAAAGATATTTGACCAGCCCATCAGCTGGAGTCCTCAACGACGGCCATGATAATGTGAACTCAGATCTTATTCTGACTGTGAACTTTGCTTTGGTAAATTTAGACACACAGAGAAGGTTTGTTTATGTTTGTCATTTTGATTCCTCTGCATTTATTTTTCTGGAACTCCTTTTTTTTTTTTTTCCTGTACTTGGTTTTGAACAAAAAAGTTTATGCATTATATTTTGAGTGAATTGGTAAAAAAACAATTCATATAAAGTCCCTTACGACCTTGAGTCCTTGACCCATATGTTTAGTTTTCTTTACATCTTTGATTCCTGTTTGACATCTTTGTAAAAATAAGCTGCGCTTATTCCAATTTTTAATGAGTTTTGATTTTGATGATAGACAAATTCTAGTCTGAATTCCATGTAGTTGTAATGAAACATTCTCTGCAAATCCTAGATACAAGCAGTCCAATGTTTGTTCATGTATTAGCCTCTCTCTCTATGGATGCATGATGTTTCAGTTTTTCTTATCAAAGTTTTTAGGTGATTTTGTTCATGCACATGCGTGTATCACTGACCTCTTTTTTTTCTTGAATTCTCAAAAAAAGAAAAAGAAAAAAAGCCTCCTTTTCTTTTATACTAGCTAGAAGAACGAGAATCCTAATAATAATTAATCCGGCAATTGAACTAAATTATTCTGATTGAGAGAGTGTTTTGGGAGAACAGAATATCCTAGTGCATTGGAACTGCAATATTTACAGTTTTTTTTCTCCCAATTATAACTTTGCTTTTCTAAATCATTATGAGCCTTATGCTTTGTCATCCACAAAATAAAAAGTTGAAGTTAGCAAAATTCAATATACGAAAGAAAGAAAGATGAAGTTTGATAGAAGTTCAGAAACCTAAACAGATTCTAAGACAATCTAGAGAAAATATTAAATTCAATACATTCATTAAATTCTTAGGTTTTCCTTCCTCCAATATGAATGAATATTCTTCAGTCTTTGAAACATTGATACTATATTTACTTTCACTGTTTGTTTCCTTTCCTTCTTTAGAAGTTCCATTCAGTAGGCGACGAGAACAGAAGCACACAATTTAGATTGCATGGTAGTAAATATGAGATCAATGACTCACTTATCACATCATATCTGCAGATACATAGTCAAGGATGTTCTTGGTCATGGGACTTTTGGGCAGGTTGCTAAATGCTGGGTCGCAGAAACCAACAGTTTTGTTGCTGTGAAGATAATAAAAAACCAACCTGCTTACTATCAGCAAGCTCTGGTTGAAGTATCTATTTTGACAACGGTAATTAAAAAGCTCTTCAACTCTTTGTGCCACACTTGTTGTGATATTAGTAATGATGTCTCTTTATGTTTGCTCCATGCTTTCCTATAACAGTTAAACAAGAAGTATGATCCTGAGGATAACCATCACATTGTTCGTATATATGATTACTTTGTATACCAGCGGCATTTATGCATCTGTTTTGAACTTCTTGACACAAATCTGTAAGTTAAGGGCTATTTGAATAGTTACATTTAGTGTGCAGTTGCATTTTGTTGGAAAAGCTGCTTTCCTGACTTACCTTTTCTGCGAATCTTTGGTTATCTGTTTTTTTTTATTAATTTCTTTTTAGCAGCATATACTTGACTTTTAAAGTTATTCAGGTATGAGCTTATCAAGATAAATCAATTTAGGGGGTTATCATTGAGCATTGTCCAATTATTCTCTAAGCAGGTATGGCAACTTTAAAATTGCTGCCATGTTGCATTATATCTGAATTGAATTTGTTCTCATTTCTTGTTCAATGTGTTCTTAAAAAGATTTTACGTGGGTTGGCTCTGTTAAAAGATGCTGGGATAATCCATTGTGATCTGAAGCCAGAAAACATTCTTCTGTGCACAAGGTAATTAATTATTCATGATGTGTTTAGCCTCAAACCTATTACAAATTTCATTTCTATTCAACTGAAATTTTTTTATCTTGAAAAAACAGTTTGAAGCCTGCAGAAATTAAGATAATTGATTTTGGATCAGCATGCATGGAAGACCGCACTGTTTACTCCTACATTCAGGTTATCTTTATGTCTGCTCCATCTTTTCATTTTATTTCTATCAACTTGTGAAGTACCTGTAATGGCATCTCTGTTTATTCTGCAGAGCCGTTACTATAGATCTCCTGAAGTTCTTCTAGGTTGTCAGTATCCTTTCAGTAAAAATATAGCTTCATGAATTTTTTATTATATTATATCATATCATCTGTGTACACTCATGCTCACATCCTAGAATCATGGGGGTGTTATCTGGGACCTTAATCTATTCTAGATATTCTACGGCTATTGACATGTGGTCCTTCGGGTGCATAGTTGCAGAATTGTTTCTAGGATTGCCACTTTTTCCTGGTGCTTCAGAATTTGATCTCTTGAGGAGAATGATTGAAATACTTGGGTAAGTCATCTCTATCAGCAGTATAGGAGTGAAATATATTTGCAAATATCGTAAGTGTGTTGCTAAGAATATGAATTTGATGTCCTTTCTGTTTTGTATGTGTTTTCTTGAATTACAAAATGACCATTAAACAAGAAAAATGACATGATTATTGATAGATCTACTGTGGAAATAACTGTCTGTATATGAAAAGAAAAATTCATTTTTCTTCAGTGTTGCAAGGGGCCATTGATTGGTGCAGTGGTAACCTTACAACCAGAAGGGTGCATGTTTGGCTCTTGATAACAGCCACTTCATGCAAAAATGAAGGGTAGGATTCGGACTATCTTAAGGATCTCCTTGTCAAGACTCTTTTCAGTGGGACCATGTGTGGGGTAACAGATCATCACCTCGTTTCACCCTTTCCAGTGGGTGTGCCAATCTTTTGGTTTCATGATAGTTATCATTTGTATGTACGGGAAGAGATAGCTTGAAATGAGTATATTGATACTCATTGAATTTATTTTTTATTTTTAAATCAGACTCCTGAAGCTGGAGTTAGAATCATTTCAAGTTATGAACTGTAGAATGAAAAAAATTATTGAATTTTGATTGTTAACAGTGAAGCAATGGCACATAGCAAAATGACAGAATTAGGTCTTCATGCACCAAAATGAAGGGTCACATAAGCTGGTGTAATCTTTTCTCATGAACTTGCATGGATTAGGAAATAAGTCAACAGTAGAACAGCATTAATCTAACTCTTAGTTAAACTGAAATCGTAAGATGTCTGATTGCTGTGGTTGTGAAAGTCCTTTCACATTTGCTTGGAGCCTGTTCCGTATTAAATAATTTCTCCAAGCAAACTTGTTGCTGAATGCCAGCATTCATGTTAGCTAGCTTTACATAAATGTTCCCTCAATTGGGAGTCAGATTGATTTGTAGATATATTTGCTACTTTACATAAATGTTCACTCAATTGGGAGTCCGATTGATTTGTAGATATATTTGCTAATTATACGTTAATCTCTTTATTGCACATGCTTTACTTTTAGATGCTAGTTGACACAGACCTGAAATGCTTATGACTCTATATAATGGAAGAAATATGAAATGCTTTGCTGGACCGATCCCAATAGACTATTGTTTCTGAAAGACCTATACTATTATAATTGTTGGAGAAGATCAATTGAATTAAGTTCAAGGCTCTGTGCAGTTGCTTTTGAAATATAATTAGCTGGCTCTTCAGTGGTACAAGGCAGAACAGATGCACTACCACAAAAGGGAAAATATAATGGAGCCTGTAGAATAACCCAAAGAAAACTTCAATGATTCAACATAATAGTGAATTAGGGGGGCTTGAATATCATCTGCATCTACTTGTACTTCAACTAGGATAATAGAAAGGAAAACTTATATAAATTTCATGAATTTCTCAATGATTCAGCATATAAGAAGGTCCACGGCACCTTGAACACTTTTACATCTATGCTCTGTTTAAAGACCCTGGCCCTCATGTGAGCTGCCTCCTGTTGAACCATGGACTTCTCCTGTCAGAAGAATGACATAAATCCTATCTCTCTTTTTTGTTTCCCTATGTTTACTTTTCATTCCTTTTTTTTTCTGGAGAGTATTTGATATTGTAGTTCAATCTGCTTTCTAAGAATCCTTCCAAAAAAAAGAGGAGAAAACAAAAGAAAAGGGAATGATTTGCTATTACTTGTTATTGTTTTAACGTGTTTTGAGGAAGCTTTTTGTGTCTCCTTTGAGAGTTCTTTAAATTCATTTATCGAAGTTGGATTTATGATTTGCAGTTTGATATAACTGACTGTTATGAGAGTTTAATACCTGTAATTATGCTAAGCAAGCCCTAAGCAAGTTAACTAGTGGGCCCATGCGATCACTATCTTGTCCATTTTTGTCACCATCTTAGTCAACACAGCCGTGTGTGGGTAAATTATTCTGAAGAACCATACATGCACATATAAGTAAATTGTACTTGTTTTTCCCCAAAGTTATTACTTATAGTAAGCTAATTTATAAAAGTTAAAAAGCACGCATGAGCAGTGGGGGTGCAACCAATGCTATTGGGAATTGATCTTATTTTGCGGGTGATTTGTCTATGCCTGTTAGAGCACTGGAACTATTAGGGGGTGGTATTTAATGCTTTGATTTGTTGTGTTACTTGTGTTCATTATTTATTTGAAGAATAGCTTATTTTCTTGTTGACATTTTGTAGAGGACAACCCCCTGATTATGTCCTAAAAGAGGCAAAGAATGTTAGTAAGTTCTTCAAGTGCATTGGGAGTGTCCAGAATCTAGAGAGTGGCGAAGTTTCTTTGGGAGGAAGAAATGCATACCAAGCATTAACAGTGGAAGAATATGAATCTGTAAGTGTTCGTGTTGTAGTTTGGAAGTGGAAAGTCAATTAATAGAAGAACAAGTTAGAGCTTCCTATGTGATTTTTTTTTCTTTTATTCTTTCCTCAAGAGCTAATATCAATAGACAAGGGTATATCTTTCTTTTCTATTGTTTGCTGCATTTTATTCTCATCCTCATTGTGATGATTTTGGTTTTGTTTCCAGAGAGAGCGGAAGAAACCATCTATTGGGAAGGAGTATTTCCATCATATGAACCTTGAGGCAATTGTTACAAACTATCCTTACAGAAAGAATTTGCCACTGGAAGATATGAAGAAAGGTAGTTCTTATATCCGAAGAATCTGATTTTATGAAACCATTTTATTGAATATGTTGCTATCATTTCTAGAAGCTGCTAATTGCTGTTGTTAAACACATTACAGAAAGTCAAATACGATTAGCTTTGATTGATTTCTTGAGGGGTCTTGTTGAGTTTGATCCTGCGAAACGGTGGTCCCCTTTTCAGGTAATTTAAGTTTTTCTTAGTTTTGAGCAATTTCTTTCATAATTAATTATAACTTTGTATTTGTGGATACATGGAGGCATAATTCATTCATGTGCAGGCTTCAAAACATCCTTTTGTAACTGGGGAACCTTTCACATGCCCATACAAGCCTCCCTTGGAGACCCCTCGTATGGTAAGTAGAGTAGTGTATGAGCTGTTACATTGAATTTCTAAGATTTAATCTGGGATCATACTGGAAGATTGTGATATTTTCCTTAAAGAGTAACCAGCTTATTGTTCTTCTGGATTAATTCGTATAATTAATTTACTGATCCATGTATTGCCTGGTTTGCTCCATCCTGCCCATATGTTTGATTCTTACTTTCACTAATAAGCTCATATATGTTTCTGTTTTCTAAATAATTATGAAGTTCAAGAGAACTATCTGCTCTATTTTAAGTAGTTGGTTTTTGTTCACAATCATCTTTCTCGCATAATGAGCTAGGAAATTATTTAACTCATATGAAGGAAGAAGAATTAATGTTCCATAAAAAATGTTGATTTTATTCTGTCTATGCATGTTTTTCTATCACCTTTACCTATTTTGTCCTTCTAAAGGTCAGACTTCTTGTTTTATTATTCGCATCATATGTTGTACTAATAGTTTTCTGGGAGTTTAGGTGTATTTAATGATTATTATTCTTTTGATAGTGTACTCATCTCTCTCTATGGTTGTAGCCTGTTTCCCAAAATATCAAGGTGGACCATCACCCAGGTGGAGGGCATTGGTTTGCTGCTGGTCTCTCTCCTAATGTGAGCTCACGTGTTTTTTTTTTCCCATTATTTTTTAACTAGCCAGGAGTGAACACTTTTCCTCCACAACTTACCTTCAAAATAAGAAAGATGCCTTACATCACTGCAAACGCATGAAAAAATTGGGGAATAAGAGAAAAGGGGAAAATATATAATCATAACTTCGTCTTTCTTATGTAGAATCATGGAAGGGCCAGAGTTTCCTTGCATAATAGCCCACATTTCCAGGCGGTTCCATATGGTCATGGTACTAGTTATGGTAGTGTAGGAAGCCATGGTAGCTATAATGATGGCATTGGCCTTGGAAGCAGCTATGGAAGCTATGGAGATGGCAGTAATATGTTTGCATACTATTCACCAGTTGCTCCATCTGGCATGAACATGCATCCACAGGCTGGTCTGGCATTGCTTGGAAGTAGTCCAGATGCAAGATGGAGGTTTATTCAATATTCACATGGAAATGGTCTTGGTATGAGTCCATCAGCAGGAAATTTTGCACCACTTCCCCTTGGAACCAGTCCTTCACAGTTTACTCCACCAAGCTCCTACAGTCAAGCTTCAGCTGGTTCTCCTGGACATTATGGTCCAACTTCCCCTGCAAGAAGCTGCAGTCATGGATCGCCTCTAGGAAAAATGGCTGCAGTTACACAATTTAATAGAAGAAAAAGTTGGGGGCATTCTGGAAGTTATCAATCTCAAGATTGTACATCTTCAAATTGGCAAGGACAATCCACTGATGGTGCTTGCTCTAACCAATCTGAGGAAAATCCTTCAGTACTTGGTAGTTCACCCTCACATCGGCAGTCAAGCTGGATGCAGCAACAAGGAGGCAGTGGAAGTGCAGCAGGTCCCTCAACCATTCAGAGTATTCCAGGCTCGTTTAAGCCTGCTCCTAATATGAAATGTCCTCAAAGTGCGGGGCCTATTCATGATAAGCCCGACGCTAGCCTTTCACTGCCGGATCCAGGGGACTGGGATCCCAATTACAGGTAACAATGAGAGTTATTTATATTGTTAGTTTCTATCATATGTTCTTTTGAGTTACATTGATACCTTGCATATTACCTTCACATATACTTGCAAACAAAATAACATTGGAAGGAACAGATTTTGATGGTTTTATTGAACATAGCATAAAAAAGAGAGTTGTCCATCCACTGCTTAGGATTATTTTTTTCTTTTCAGTAAAAAAGAAGAATTTATTGAATCAAATATGTTAAAAAATTTAACTTGTGTGTATTGACATGTTATAAAAGTTGTTATTTAGCTAGATGTGACTGTGATTCCCCCTGTTGTTTTTATGAGATATTCACACTGCATAAGGTGTTTATTTGCTCTATTGCTAGCCTTTGATGAAATCAGTTCATGGTTTTCCTTTTTTTTTTTCCTAACGTTATTACTGTTAGAAACTAATCTTTTCATTAAATGGAACCTCAGGCTTTTCTTTAGCTGTTAACCTTAGATGACTAAAACCAGCACTTCACCCTTAGGGTTCTTATTAGCCCCATGTAGCATACTGCCCCTGTTAAACCATTTTTAGGTTGTTGGTGCCTGTCTGCTTGTATGTTGGGATTCAGTCATGTGTATGACTTCATCTTTTATTGGCAGGTTTATTCACATCACATTTCATAATGTAACTCGTTTAGGAGTAAGCCAGTGCTAAATTTGGAGCTGTATTCATCATGCTAATGTATTTGCTTAATTCAAGGTTTAAATGGGATGTAAGCTCAAAGCAGTTTGGCTTTGGTATTAGTGTTCATGATCAGTTAATAAAGTTTCAATAAATACATTGCTTATAATCTGTTTTGACAGTACTTTTGGCATTTTTGTGGCTATTTCTAAATAATTTTGGCAAGAAAAGATTTTGGGCGAGAGTTTTGCTAAAAGTAAAAATCATAATAAATATTACATATGAAAAGTAGAAGGCTATTTTTGTATGAAGAAATAATAAGCACATTTAAAAAGCATAAAAAACATAAGATAACAGTTGTTTTGGCTATTTTACTTTTTCATTGACTGCTTCTCTTTTCTGAACACTAATTGGTGGAGCGATAGGTGGCAATGCACCTGTCACCACATCTCCAAAGAATATTTCAAGGGCAATTTAAAATAGTATGCTCTTGTATTTTCTACCATGTGTTTGTTTAATCTCTTAGTGTGGCATCTGTTATTCATTTTCCAGTGATGAACTTCTTCTTCAAGAGGATGGTTCTGATGTGAGTTCCATAAGCACTGAGTTTAGCAATAGCGTGCATCTTGGTTCTGGTGTTCCAGTGGTAGGTGTTGGAAGATCCAACCGAGCCTCAAATGCAAGCTCCAGCTCATTAAACCAAAGGTATGCTTTGTGTTGAGTAAAAAGCATACAGTTTCTCTCAATTTACATGGTTGCCTGAATTTTTTCAAGTTATGATTATTACTATTATTTTTTAACTATTGCCCAAGTGGTGGAGTCTAACATAAATCAAACATTGTGCAAAATGGGCAGCAAGAACTTTCACTATTCAAGCAAACGAAATTTCAACATAGAAGAAAATGTAGAACTGTTGATTGACTGATTGTATATATGAAACTTCAAAGTTTGAAAATTGATCAGCGTAAATTAAGATAATGCTGAAATTGTTGCTTCATGTTTTCTATTATATATATAATTCGTGTTTTCTACCATTTATTTTTCTTTTTTCCTTCTTATTTGTCGAGAAGGGACCAGTGGGTGTTATGTTTTTACTATTAAATATTTCTTACTATTCTTCTCTCCTTTGTGGTTGTATTATGATTATGTCAGAAATGGGCCTTTTCATGCATTTTCACATGTTGACGTGGGAAGCCCGCCTTCAGCACATGATCTTCATGCTGGATATGGTCGTTCAATGTCAAAGCCTTCATACTTTACACCTCATATCTCACAAAATTCTCCAAGCCGATTAGGACAGCAACCCCCTCAGCGGTTTAGTCATGGAAGGCCCACTGTTCGGGGTAGTGAATGGAATCATATCAAGGTCCAGCCCCCTTCATCCAGCTTCAATTCCGGGGGGCAACGTTCTCCAGGAAGTAGTTCATTGAACAACAGCATGCCATGGGGTACTTTCTGACTGATTTGCTTAATTGTTTGTTAGATCCACATGAATTGAAATTTATTAACTACTATTGGAAATCTTTTGTAGGGCGTAGGGCCAATTTCAATAGCATTCCACCACCATCCCGAGGAAGAAAAGACTTTGAAAGGATTGCCTAGTTTCGTAGCCACCTGAATTTCTTACTGTGATGATTTTGTTATTGTGTTGGAAGAAAGTTGTTCCCCATTATTAGTTCACATACTTAGTGGGCTGTTGCTTCGAAAATCCTCATCTGAAACATGCTCATTCATTATGCTTGCATAAAATATAATTCATCATTGTGGTTTCTTTCATGCCCAGATTTTTGACATGCAATTTTTTTGTTTCTTGGTTCCAACAATTATGTGGCCCCGAACACCCCTTTCTCAGGTTTTCATTTTATGCATCTCAATCGTGATTGCATTTGATGCATGTGAAGGATTAAGTTTATCAACGAGGTTTAAACTTAAGGCCAGAGGAAGAATTCAACTGGGAGTCAACATGTCAAGGTTGAGTCAACTGTTTCCAGGTGTAAATTGAATCGTATTTACTCAGATTTCTGTAAGCTTTACAATGAATTGGGTGGATTGTTGGGGGTAAATAGAGGTATTTTATGATTCCCAGCTCGCTGGCAGTGAAGAGTTTTTACATTGCTGGTGTAAATTGGACTTTTCAAGTACAAGATGCCGAGTCCTTAGTTGGATGTAATGTTCAGGGATTCATCTTCTTGCCTGGCAAAACCCTGAAGAGAACAACCTCTTCAAGCCCACAAGTTTCATGCTGTGAAGTGGCAAATTTGGCGCGGAGAAAACAGGTGAAGCAGGAGCTATAAGGATATACTTCCTCTTGGGCCAATGGTGGTGGCTAATCAAGAAGTGAGGAGTCTGTGCTGTGAAAAAACGATTCAAAGCAACTTCTCAGGGAAGAAAGGATTTATCTTTCGATTAAAATAAATTTAACTTATTTAAACCAATCTATCTAAGTCGTATCGAGCATGAAGTTATGTAATTTTCAACCTTCTGAGATTAAATAATGTTTGTGGAGTATGACTAGTTTAGATTTAGAAACCCAAACCCAAAATAATAATAATAATGAAATTAAAATTAGAAAATATCTGCAAGTGCAAGGAGGAGGGAGAGAGCGTGTGTGAAGCACATAGTTTATGGAAGCGGGGACAAATGGATTTGTCGCAGACCCATCGATTTCTTGCTCAGTTCCCATTTCTCAAACAACGAAGAACAAAAACTAGGAAAAGAACAAAACAGAGAAGAAAAGGAAAGAGGCGAAATGGCAATCTCTACACCACTCAAACATGGATCCAATATCTCTAATAGCCAATAGCAACTCCCCTTCCCATATCTTCTACCACCTTTGAAATAGTATAGTGCTGTTGTTTCTAGTTTAAAAATATATTAAATTAATATTTTTTAAATTTTTGTTTTTTATATTAGCATAAAATTAAAAAAATTAAATAAAAACATTAAGAAATTAATTAATTAATTATATATATATATATATAAAAGCTGTAACCCTCCATTTTCTTTACTGAAATCATCGTATTATAGTAGTAAGATTATCAAAACAGGATAAATATGAAAATAATAATAATAAAAAAAAATCATACGTTCAGACGAATAAGGTTGGAACAAGGCTAGGTGCAGTTTACAACCACTCTGCCCCTTGCTCACTTTGGAATCCTCACCTCTTCCCTATCACCTTCTGCTTCTCTTGTTTTCCTAACAAACTGTTGTTTTCCAGGTATGCAGCTCTTCAACTTATACACCATTTCTCTTCTTTCAGAACTCTCTAAATTTTCTTTTGCGTTTCCTTATTCTTCTGCTGTAAACTGAATTATTCTTGTTCTTTTGGCCACTTTGTTTGGATCTTGGAACCCAATTTCTGGGGGACAGTTTAGACAGAGAAGAGCTTGCATAGCTCATAATTTGAAAATATAGTAGTAAATATGAAGAATAACCCACAACTGTAAACACCATTTGTGATCATTAGCTCTGCAAACGATATGGGCTTCTACTTCAACTCTTGGAGTATTGGGACTGAGTTAATGTATCTGCCCTCCACTCATTCATGGTTTAACATCAAAGTCTCACTTTATTGGCTAAAGCTTGATTTCAAGATGTTATAACACTTGGCTAAAGCTTGATTTCAAGATGTTATAACACATACCTGTTTCAGGCATGGTAATATATCTCAATTGTTATTAAATGCAGTAAAGAAAATTAAACTATGGTTTAATACTTAATTTGCATCATATTAGTTTTGTATTTAGTATTTGATGGGATCTTTGTTTTTAACTTCACTGTTATATTTCTTTCCATTTCCTATATGATTGGAGATTGATGTTTTTAGAAATTCTTAGTTCAACTCTATTTACTTTGTTTCTGGATACTAATCCTCTGCATATCCATATCTGTGACCCCATTCCCTGATACTCATGTAGTTGTTTATTTTGGATAGTTTGAATACAATGAACTCACACAAAATTTGGTAGATTGTTATGGAATGTGATGCGACGAGGATCGCTATTGTCTCCATACATTTTTTTACAATCTACCAAACATATAGTTACTCTTTTTCTTTTCTTTTTTGACCTATTGAGGAGCCTAATATTTGTTTTTTCCCCCCAATTTCCTTCGATTTTAATTCCAGAAGGGCTATCAAAGTGAGCTTTAGGGAGATTTATCCTAAACAATATCTACATGCACGGAGCCTTGTGAATAGAGGAGGCTTGAAGAGCGGTAGACTGGTTCATCAGTTTTCTAAAAGCTTGTGATGATTATTGTACAAACCTGAAAGTATCCATATGATGGCCACAGCTTCATTTATTGGACTTACCCCAGGAAAGAGGCTCTTGAGTTCCTCCTTTTATTATTCAGACCTCACAGAAAAGCTTTCCAATGTCAATGATCATGGAGTAGCCCACTATCAAATTACAACAACAAAGAGTGTGATTGTTGCAAAAAAGTCATCAAAATATGGCCCCAGCTTCCCCTCGTCCTATCGAAATCCACACTCCAATAAAGCCCTTAAAGAACTTATTGATACTGCTTCTGCTTCTTCAACTGTGGCCACATGGTTCAAGACATTAGATGACTTCGAAGAAGAAAGTTCTGTTCTCGACTATTCAGTAGAAGCTCTCATTTTGCTGCAGAAGTCTATGCTAGAAAAGCAATGGAATCTTTCTTTTGAGAGTATAAACTCAAGTGACTCAAAAATTAAAAAAAGTAACAAGAAGATACCTGTCACTTGTTCTGGGGTGTCTGCTCGACAACGAAGGTTGAATAACAAGAGAAAAAATCAGAACCAAAGCAAATTCATGTCACGTAGTAGTGACTTTAAGCTGCTAAGGTCAGATATTAGTCCAGATCTACTGCTGAATCGTTTGAAAGGTTATGTGAAGGGTGTAGTAAGTGATGAGGTGCTTCCCCATACAGAAGTTGTGCGTCTGTCAAGGATAATTAGAGCTGGTCTTTCCTTAGAGGACCATAAATCCAGGTGAGAATACAATATTAATGATAAGAGAAGTTTTGTAGTTCAGTGTAGTTATTTGTTCGCACACCTTGTTTTTTTTTTTTTGGTTGAAATCGGGGCTAAACGCCCAGTTCGCACACCTTGTTGATTCTATGATAAGCAGCTTTATTGCATTTTTCTGACGTAAAATAGATTTTGAATGTGACAAAGGCAGATATAATTGAGGGCAACGGTATGGATGGCAATGATTTTTTCTTTCCTTATCATTCACACCTTGCTCCGTGTTCTCGAAACTTGGGACAATTTTATATGAAGAGAAATCATGACTTAATTTTCTTTAGTGTGCTAAACACTCATTTATAAAACATGCGATCCATATCTTTCATTTGTGTTTCATTCCATTGCTGTATGATCAATATATTCGAATCTGGAAATTTCAGTCTGAAGGAGAGATTAGGTTGTGAGCCCTCAGATGAACAACTTGCGGATTCCTTGAGGATTTCTCGTGCTGACTTACAGTCACAATTGATTCAATGCTCCTTGGCAAGAGAGAAGCTGGCCATGAGCAATGTTCGTCTGGTTATGTCTATTGCTCAAAAAAATGATAACATGGGTGCTGAAATGGCTGACCTTGTTCAGGTTACTTTCTTTTGCTTCACTTCAAGTATGAAATGTCGGTATCCATGTATCTGAGTAGCTTGGATAGAGTTGTGGCCGACCTCTTATATGTAATGTTTGTAATATTTCTCATGCAGGCAGGTTTAATTGGGCTATTGCGAGGTATTGAGAAATTTGATTCTTCCAAAGGGTTCAAAATCTCAACTTATGTTTATTGGTGGATACGTCAGGTAAGGCTGATTTTTCCTTTTAGATTGTAGACAACTTCATATATTGGAACATCAGATATTACCACCAGCAGTTGTATGCATATCCCACAATAGATAATAACCACACAAATCTTTTGAATCATTACATTCTAATAACCTATATTCGAAAACTTGTCTTCCTATGAAGTTTAGCATTCACGGCCCTTGTTTTTTTTATCCCAAAGCAATTCGTACCTGAAAAATGAGTTTGCTGCGATAATAATGCCAGCTAGTCATCAGTGATATTACAAAACTAATGCATTTTTACGTCTTTGTTTGGACACAGGGTGTCTCAAGAGCTTTAGTTGAGAATTCAAGAACCTTGAGATTGCCTAATCACTTGCATGGAAGGTTAGGCCTAATTCGGAATGCGAAGATTAGACTAGAAGAGAAAGGAGTGACTCCATCAATTGATGTAAGTGCATTATTTTACCAGGATCAAAATCACAGAAATTTAGTTTATTAATTTTTCCTGTGTATAAGAATTGAGTGCTGGTGCATCATTCAATTTCCAAAAAGTTGACCATTTGTGAACGTTCTTAATCCCTTTTTCTTTGATGAGGAGATATTTAATTTTGTTTATTCTGTTTTGTTCTTGTTTCCCATACGAATCTTCTTATTTCATTATTATTTTCAGAGAATTGCAGAAAGCTTGAATATGTCCCAAAGGAAAGTTAGGAATGCTACTGAGGTACTAAATTTATGAATCTGCTTGTTCTATAGCCTTTCAGTCTCTCTTTCTGCCTACCAAACAATGTCATCATACGCAGGCTATCAGTAAGGTCTTCTCACTTGATAGGGAAGCGTTCCCCTCTTTGAATGGTCTTCCAGGAGAAACACACCATAGTGTAAGTGAAGCTCAACTCTCCGTTCTGCAAATCCTTCTCATGTGTCTATTTTCATCATTGACTCATTTTCTTTCTCTCTTTTTTCAAAGTACATTGCAGATAATCGCCTCGAGAACAACCCATGGCATGGAGTAGATGAGTGGGCACTCAAGGTAAAAAGAACAAGAAAACAAGAATTTGTAATGAGAAGGAAAAACTTTTGAATGGAAGAACAAACCCGCAATTAACTTATACAGCTTAGGTTTACCATGAGGTGATGCTGTAGACACCATAAAAACTCAAAAAACATGAACCACACTAAGTGAGATATTTTGTGAAGTAGAGTTTCAAAAGGATGGTTGTGTTTTTTGAGAGGCACAATTATATATATATATATATATATATAAAAAAAACTCACCCTCCTGTATTCGGATTCCAGATGATTGTAAGAGAAAAAAGGCTAATTTGTTGAGTAATGTATTTGACAGGAGGAAGTAAACAAGCTTATCGATTCAGCTCTTCAAGAACGAGAAAGAGAGATTATACGTCTTTACCATGGTTTAGATAAAGAATGCCTCACATGGGAGGACATAAGCAAGCGGTGAGTAAATTTTTGCACTGCTTCTGCTTGCTGACTTTGTATAAATGAGGACTAGATTTGAGTGCCTTGAAATTTGTAGTTTGTTGATTTTTGCTATTATCAGCATGGGGTTGTCCAGAGAAAGAGTTAGGCAAGTTGGACTCGTTGCACTTGAGAAACTAAAACATGCTGCGAGGAAGGGGAAGCTGGAGGCCATGTTAGTCAAACATTAAGTTTTGTGTGTATACATACAGAAAGGAAAACTCTATCTTCCATTTCATACTCTTCTGTTTTTTCCTTTTTTATAAATCTGAAGTATAGGAGGTCATGTTCCAATGCCTATAACCCTGAACTTTCTGTAGAGTTGAAACATTGACTAAGAGCTTGTAAGCCGAAGCAGATTCTTTTAAAAAAAAGTGTATTCATCACAAGGAGAAACAAATTCTGTATGTCAAATCAAAATCATTTTCTTATCAGTCGTTCTTTAGTAGAAAGTAGCAATCCTTTTCTTGTATTTTTTTTTTATTGGCTTTCTCCGTTCCTTGAAATCTCTTCTCCATGAAAGATCTTGAGAATTTTGCACTTGGTATACTGTACAAGTTTCGTAGGAACAGAAGACTTTTTTTCATGGAACTGTTTTAGCAAGACGAAGGACTGAGTTCGGAAGTAGTCTACCTCCCTGTAGTGGCATGAACAACTCATTGAAGATGTCATACCTGTACCTTGTCGGCAATTATATATGTTGGTCATGATAATAAAATTATTTAATGATGTTTTTACTTCAGTTGATAAATAATATAATTTTAATTTCTTATTCAAAAATAAAATTTTGGTGCATGAGCATAATTCACATAGCAAGTTCACCATAAGGGCCAAATTATTTTCATAATAAAGTAGAGAACAACAAATCTTTGACAGGATGAACATATTTTTCTTTCTTTACACCTAATTGTGTTGGGGAAATAATTTTTTCTTATGAATTTTTGTTAAAAGTTTCTTTAGATAAAACTCACTTCCCTTGTTTACATATTTTGTTATATATATATATATATATATATATATATATATATATTATTTTTAACATGGTTCTTTTTTACTAATAAGAACTTATCATGATTTGAAAAATAAGTTTCAATCCTTATAATTTTATGTGAATGTATAGGAAAATAAAGGAATAATTAACTTGAGAAAATTGAATAAGAATATAAAAAATAGATACTTTATTCACATTGAATATTTATGAGGAATTAAAAAAAACATATTAGGTCCATTTATAATTATTTATGAAGTCATTGCTAATATTAGAATTAGAATAAAAATAGACATTTTGTTCTTATTTGAAAATTAGAGTTTGAATCAATCAATGAGTGCACTCATGGTATTGTTTAAATAGTTAACAAAGTATATCACACTTAGTGGTTTCTTTTCTATTTGTTTTGCTAAAACAAGTAACATCATCAATGAGAGTGTAGATATCTAAATACTTGTTTCTTACAAACTTCTTCTTTATGTTCCACTACATGTTCTCGAGTAGTAACTTCATCCATCTTACTCAGTTATCGCTCTATTGCACTTAGCTTTCAAAGTCCTAGACCATAGCGGAAAAGTTTTTATAGCCTCTCCTAAGTCTTTAACTACTTTGACTAAATAAGATAATTTGGCCTCTAATTCTATGAAGTAAAAGTGTTCATGAAAGTAGTAGTGTTAAAAACTAGTGGAAAGTGAATTCGAATAATTATAAACCAAATGGCCTCGGTTTTATGAAAATATTGGCTACACCATCGCCATATTAATTAATGAAATTGGTGTTGTGTTCTCTTATTGATTGGTTGTCTTTCTTAAAGAATTGCTTAAAATCTATATTTTTATTTCTCTACGAATTACATACAATTTGTCAACCCATTAAAGATATGGAAGATTGTAATAAGATCTTATTGTTCATCCCATTTCTATCCATATCTCTCTTAAGCGTTAAGATAATTCAATTTTATCTATTCTTCCATTTTATTATCACTAATAGAGGGTTGTTGTATAAAGGGATTGGGATTTTTATACTGTAATATGATTTGTGGGAGATAGAATTTCCTAATAAAAAATTATGAAAATGGATATAAATTATATAGGCCAGGCAATAAGCTTATGGTTATTTATATTCATGGAGCCGCTAGCATGTTAGAGACTATCACATCGAAGTTAGGTTGTGTTTTTTGTTATGTTTAATATACTAAGAAATATCACCTTGTATAAGGCGTTCTTGTTTTAACATCCTTGTTGGAGTGGTTGTGGTTGCAGAACTCCTAGGATGTCTCTTAGGTGTACAAGTTCATGTATTCATACCTATTTTGATGCAATTCATTCTATAGTTTTTATTTAGAAAAAACGTAATAATGTTAATGTGAGTGTATTAAAAAGCATGAGAATAGTACAGTGCTTGTGCATTGTCATAGGAAAATTGCTCGACTCAAACCTTTGCTTAGCTCAAGTTTCAAATCAAACCGTGTGGAGGTTGATTTAATATGACCTAGTCGACTTGGTGAATTAAAAAAATGGCTTGACTAAAATAAAATTCAGTATGACATCCTATTTTTGTAAGCATTGAGACGATAATATATTAGATTAATTTGGGTCAAGCTATTAAACATGTGGCCTAAGTCATGAACCATATTAGCTTTAATAAGTTTACTTTTTTTGAAACTATTCTTTATTTAGTTATATGATAAAAAAAATAGGAAATAACAACAAAAAAATTAAATTAAATTAAATTAAAAAAAGTTAATTATGATGGGCTATAAAAAAGAACACCTATTTATAGTCTAAAGAGATTTCTATAATCTTATTTAACAACAAATTAAAAATTAAATGAAATTTAATAAAATAATATATTAAATATATTCTTAATTAATCTAATAATTGGAAAAATATAAACCAAATATATTTTAAATTATTTTATTTTTAAGAATTCAAGCTAAATTGTTGGGAAAGGAAAAAAACAATAAAAGACCAGTCATGCAAGCTTGAAAAACCCAGCACGTCTACCCACTAAAAATAAGCCTAGAAGCATAAGCCTTTAAGCGTAGGTCCACACGCCTATTTCTTTTATTTGAGTAGGCGACATGTCATCTCCTTGATTATTTCTTAAAAAAGTAGACAACACATCATTTGCTAATTAGAATCCTAACGTCACATAGATTACTAAAAAATCAAAGAGGTCTTTTTTTAACTATAAAATTTATTTTTAAACAATTTTCACCTAAAAAAAACTAATAAACATCCTTAAAGCCTCAACAAAAAACCAAAAAAAAAAACTCAAAAAATAGTCCAAAAAAAAAATCTAATTAGAAATGAAATTTATTTCTCAACATTGATCTACTTTTTTCAAGCAAGATAAGGATTTAAAAAGATCTCAATGGAACTTTTCTCGTTAAATGAAACATGTTGACATTAAGATCAACAAGTTTCCTCGTAAAAAAGCATGTTGTTAATCAACTTTCTCTCACCATTGTTGTAATATTGTGACTCTCTCTACTTTCTCAAAGTTAGGGATTGAAATGTAAATAAAATAAATTTTTGGACTAAATCATATAATTTGCAAACTTTAAGGATTGAAATAGAGATTGACCAAAATCTTAAGCTTAAAGGCATTGCCACTCTTTTATTTTTTTTAAAAAAAAAATGGTTGTTATTGGACCAAGCTTTCATTTTCGATCCCTTTATTTTTAATTCATCATAGACAAGAAAACTTTATTCTTTTTTGTAAAATCAAGAATCAATTTAATGCCAAGATATTTTATTGAGACCATGATAAACTAAAAGAAAGCAATATGAAACAAGTTATCAAGTCAAATTACCAATAAATGCAATATGAAAAGATGAAATTAAAAAAAAAAATCAATGGTCGAATTAAAAAATAAAAGACCAAAAAAGAAATTACTTTTTTTTTTCTAAAATAAAGTGTTGTCATTCCACTTTGTTTTCAATTTTGATCCTCTCATTCTTAAATTTTCACAAACAACTAAACCAGTTTCTTTTTTGCAAAATCAAGAACTAATCTAATGTCAAGATATTTATTTGAAACAAGAATAACCCGATAAATTACAACACACAACAAATCATCAAACCCAATTATGAATTAACACACTATTAAAGAATAAAATTAAAAAAAAACATTTTCATGACCAAAACATTAAAAAAAATTAAAGACCAAAAAAATTGAAAACATTGTGCGCATCATCTTTGTTTTTCATTTAATATTTATTTTATTTAGAGAGATTGTAATTATAATACAAAGTGATTCTACATGTAATTATGGTAATATTTTTTAATTTAATGAGAGATTCTCCATGGAGAGGCATTCGGAGACTTCTAGTTAGTTCTTCACCGATTATGGCTCCTAGTTGCTTTATCGACTACTTCAAATCTCTTAGTCATTTTTCCTTGATTCATTTGACACGTGTAAGTTTATTTTAGATTTAAACAAAAGGCAACAATGATGAACTGAAATATTTAAAATCAACAAATAGCAAGAAATCATACCCCATGCATATAAGTGAAACATGGTCTCAAGATCTTCAATATCGGTCTTGTGTTTAACAAGAGTGAAGAAATGCAAAAGGGATGGTCGGAGTCCAAAGAACAGATGCTACATAGAAGGCTATCCTCGAGAAATT
>Ga0307509_10003112_pt1 | contig 25753 bp, 25 predicted proteins | sample 10_EM_MG_FD_202245 | JGI IMG/M metagenome (GOLD analysis project Ga0307509, IMG submission 202245) | Populus trichocarpa ectomycorrhiza microbial communities from riparian zone in the Pacific Northwest, United States - 10_EM | ecosystem: Host-associated > Plants > Roots > Unclassified | place... | reverse complement strand
TCTCGTGGGCGGTTGGGAACGGGCGTGAGGGGATAACAAAGATGCTTTTGGAACGAGGGGATGTCAATCCCGACCAGTCAGACACTAAATATGGCCGGACGCCACTCTCGTGGGCGGCTAAGAACGGGCATGGGGGGCTAGTAAAGATGCTTTTAGACCGAAAGGACGTCAATCCTGACCACCCAGACATCGAATATGGCCGGACACCACTCTCGTGGGCGGTTGGGAACGGGAGTGAGGGGGTAGTAAGGATGCTTTTGGAACGAGAGGACGTCAATCCTGACCAGCCAGACACCAAATATGGCCGGACGCCACTCTCGTGGGCGGCTGGGAACGGGCATGAGGGGCTAGTAAAGATGCTTTTAGACCGAAAGGACGTCAATCCTGACCACCCAGACATCGAATATGGCCGGACACCACTCTCGTGGGCGGCTGGGAACGGGCGTGAGGGGGTAGCAAAGATGCTTTTGGAACGAGGGGATGTCAATCCCGACCAGTCAGACACTAAATATGGCCGGACGCCACTCTCGCGGGCTGCTGAGAACGGGCATCAGGGGATAGTGAAGATGCTTTTGGAAGGAAAGGGCGTCAACCCCGACCGGCCAGACACTTTTTATGGCCAGACGCCACTCTCATGGGCGACTGAAAACGGACATGAGGGGATAGTAAAGATGCTTTTGGAGCGAGGGGACGTCAACCCCGACCAGCCAGACACATATTTTGGCCAGACACCACTCTCGTGGGCGGCTGGGAACGGGCATCAGATGATAGTAAAGATGCTTATGGAACGGGAAGATGACCGCACCGCTATGCCAGATAACATGAACCAAAGCCACAAGCGCCGCCGGCTCTCTCCGAATGGTTCATGGAATTGTGAGGACTCCACTGGAGCGTGGCAACGTCCATTCCGCCACAGCCAATCGTAGCCCCCGACGCCCCTCTTGCCCTCCGCTACGCGCTTAGACGAGTCTACGGTGGAGATCCAATTCAGATCTATAATCCTAATGCTAACATAACAGACTCTAGCTGCCAACCCAAACTCCAATCGGCAGCCGAAGGTGAGCGGCCGAAAATATTGGATCACGGTGATCCTGTCTCCCAATCCGTCGATAGCGGCATCTCGACCCAACCACCCTGGCTGTCTCGACCTCTTTCCATCTGGCCCCTAAAACTCTACTTCCGTCCGACGAAGCCCAAGGCCCATCCTAGCAACACCCAACCCACCCTCTTATCTGCGGCTGACCGGCGTTTTATCATCTCATCTCTTATTATCCTCCTCGCTTTTCTCCTCTACACCCTTCCCTTCTCGTTACTTGATATATCGTTATCCCCAAAGACTTGCCCAGTATGGGTTTAGTTTAGGCAAGATTTCGATATAAATAGGCTCTGGTAATGGCGTTTTTCCAGTTTCCCGCTGGCACTTTACTGTTTGTCAACTTTTGTATTTACTTTTTCCCTTCTTTGCCTTTTCCTTTTATTGGGATTCTGGCTAGATTTGGTCATATCGCGCTCTTCTTCTTGTCCTTCATTCCTGCTATTTTTGAAGTTGGTGTTTTTCTTATGCTTTGTAGACACTTTGTGGTGTATAGTAATATAAAAGTACGGCGTGTTACTGTTGTTAGACGGATATGCTTGGCTTTGTTGCGCGAGTGGGAAGGATAGTTCAGGAGATATGCAGACGGAACGGATGCGGGAGAATGTTCTATAAAGGTTTTATCCAAAATGTTCTTTTCTTTGCTATCACGGAAGTCTACGGAGGAATAAGGACATGTGGCAAACACAGAGTTAGGTGTGGTGATCCTTGGGAGGATCAAGAAGTCGTATTATATTTTACTTATACACCTATCTCTACCGATAGTTTGATTTTAGTTTTTAGAGAGCAAAGAGTTGAGAGCGAGAGCGAATGAACGAAGTATTACAGGCGGAAAACTTACGTTCCGTATCCTCCCTCCAAAAGTGCCTAAGTTCCAGGCGAAATCTCTTAGTCTGTTGGCTGCTTCCGTGCGACCCTCATTTCCCTACATTGACAGTTACAACCAATTGGGTAGGAATAGATGGTTGGCTTGAAGAAGCCCATCCTATGTTCGTCAGCAGCTAGTTTATCTCCTTGCTATGGTTCCCCTCACTACTGCGAAGCGGCCGCCATCAGTCACCCTTACTGACTGTCGTGCTCCGATTCTTGCTCTGCTATAGCCACTCGGCATAAGTATTTGCGTTCTGAGACGGGTTTAATTCCGATCGAGCCATAGGGTCTGGCAGTAGGATGGTAACAAGGTCGCCTGTACTTAGAGTTTTTTTACTTGTAGAGAGAGAATTTCCTAGTGCATATTAATTATTGTGAATCACCGGCGCTTTGATTGATAGCCCAATCTGGATATCTCAGGAACCACGACTACATATCTGGAATTCATCACTTCTCGCATAAAGGACGAACACGAATGATCTGGGAAATGGAGAACGAAGTAGGGGCTGGGTGCGTATTGAAGAAGTGTGTAAGAAGAGAAGAGAAGAGAAGAAGAAGCGGTAGGAATGGAAGAGAGATGAAGCGGAGGAAATGGAGAGAATGGACAGGAAGTGGTCAGGGGAGGTTGGACAGAGGGAGAAAGGATACAGCGAATGTTATCGTGGGGAAAGACAGTTTTGGAAAGGAAGAATTTAGAATGTAAAGGTTTTCTGAGTTATGTATTTAAGGACATTAGTTTTAATCCTGAGTGCGATGATAGAATCAAGATCAAGACGTTATCCTCCATAATCTCTCCCCCTTCCACGCCGATACTCTTTAGTTTTTCTTTATTAATGAGTGGCATTAGGTGTAACTTAATCACTTTCCAATTAGATTTAGCAGCCCGGATAATTATATTCTGCTACTAGTCGTTAATACTGGCTAGGTAACTAGAGTAAGGAGCAATACCCACCTACTGGTGCCCACATACTCAGATCAGAAAGTTTCAACAGTAGCCCAAGGCAATCCAATGACCTCAGCAACAAGGGTGATGTTCTAAAGGCTATAGAAAAAGGCATTGGCAATTGTCATACCTTTTTCAATATTCGCCATTTCTTCTCTGCATATTTTAGGAGCTGGCCTCTTTCTTGTTTTCCCATTACATTCTTCGCATCTCCAGACCAGCTAACCATAGTCAAGTTAACAGAAACCGGGCAGTACTGTGACCATAACTGTGGGTTGGTGCAGCATGTAAGTAGCGTGGGCAGTTACAATCAACTTCATGGGCCAGCATTTTGGCAGGGTAACTTGGTAAGGCGCCACACATTTCACAAACACTCATGGTGAATGACTGTATCTGCGGGTGCGACGGCAGAGATGGGGAGCATGAAAGAAAAGCACAACAGCACTCTTCAGTAGTCTAGTCGAACCCCCGAATAGAATCGAGGAGCATTAGCGGATCATTGAAGACAATAAAGAAACGCTCGCACAAACATCTCAGATTACCCCCGAGTGACCACTGATGACCAGAATCACGTGCTCTCTACTAAACCCAGAGTATTATACACAGGATTATCAATCACTCCAGACTCCGCTAACTTTTTTGCAGATCTCTTCTATGTAACTTGCGGGTACTTCTACCGGGTACACAACTCGCCGCTTCCCTCTCCAACCCCCCCCTCCCTCCCTTTCCCTTTCCCACCACCACCACCACATTTTCACTACCGCACATCAGAAAATGACCCAACCCCACACAGCAGAATCCCACAAACCCTCCATGCTCTCCAGAAAATTCAGCCAGGAGATAGTGAACTACTTCTCCGGCAGCCCGCTGAACCGCGTCTCCTTCCTCCGCTCAAACACCGCATTCCTGCGCGCCGCACTGCCGCGGTCCAAATTCCTGCTGCTGCGGAACCTGGAGCCGCTCGCAGCGAGAAAGACTACGCTGGCGTGGGTGGGGTACGAGACTGTGCGCGCGCTCGTCGGGAATCCGTTCAACACGGAGGTGGAGGAGTTTTTGAGGGAGTACGATTCTAGGGTTGAAATTCCAACGTTGGTGTTTTTGGGAATAAATGAGGGGGATGGTGATGGGGATGGGGAGAGGTTTGAGTTTGAAGGGGACTGTGGAAAGTATGTTGGACGGCCCTGTTTCGCTTTAGATCTTACGGGTGAGGGGAGCTTGGGAGGGGAGTGTAGGAAGGTGCAGGAGGAGGCGGTGAAGGGGGTGGAGGGGAGAGAGTTTAGGAAGGTTAGGTTGGATCTGAGCCTTGCCTCTTGGGATGGTAATATACCCCGCGCTATAGAAATCTGCGAGGGTGGGAGGTTGATGGTAGGGGTATAGCGGCGATACTAGCCCAAGCAAGAAGTCTCCTGGACTGGAATAGCCGCAATCAAGTACTCTACCCATCATGTGCGCCATAAACACCGCTAAAGCATCTACAGTTCTGCTCCGCCTGTGGCGCCCGCACCGTCTCCGTCAATGCCGGTACCAAACGTGTTTGCCCACCCGCCAACAAGGCATTCCAAAAGAATCTCGAAGACCCACCATTCGAGCAACCACCCTGCTCTCCCGAAAGGGCATCCACAACATCGCAACGCTTCCCCCCCTCCCTTCCTCTTTCCCACAGACTCACTGGTACCCCTAGTTCCCGCGCACCGACCGGACGGTGATAATAGCCGTCGTAGACTCCACCGGCGATAAAATCCTCCTAGGCCGTCAACGCCACTGGCCAAAAGAATCCCTTCCCCCCTCATTCTGCACACCCCCTCACTAATATAAACCGGTTTCTATTCCACCCCCGCCGGCTTCTGCAAGCCCACCGAGTGAGTAGAAGACGCCTTGTGCCACGAGACCTAGCAAGAATCCGGTGGGTAGTCCGCGTGGTAATCCACAGAACGCAGCCACGGCAGTACCCGGCAAACCCGATGGGGGCGAGCTGCAAAACATTCCCAGATGGGAGGAGATTGTCTTGAAGCATGATCCTGAGTTGGAGGATGCGCAGTGAGTAGAGGGTAAGCAGGTTAGGAACGCCCTGAAGGGGTCACAGGAACGCCGGATGTTGAAGCCGAGGGAGCTGTTGGCGGTTTTCTTTTAATTTGTAAGGCAGTTATGGCTTCCGCTGTCCACTCCCATCGTGAATCAATTACTTCTTGCGGTCGCCAATGGGCTTCATATAGCGAACCCTTTGCTTGTATCTTACGTACAACAGTATATCACATACTATGATAAAGCATATGGCTTCACCTTGATAATAAAGCTAGCATTTATTTGCCTTGGCCGGCCCTTCACCATCACAAGCACTCACTCGCCATTCTTATCTAATCCCGTCCACCAGCCAAATCTGCATTCTCTCGATATTTGGTTTTTATTTCCTCTATGGCACCCGATCCAGCTTAAATAATCCTAATTGATTCATTAGGGAAGAATTCTAACCTTTCCTGGCCTAGCGGATGTCCAGAAGCTGTGAAACTGGGCGCGCGGAAGAAGATGTATCTACCAATTAAAGGTCTTGATTCTATCTCTTAGTGAATAGGTTCACTTCCATAGGGCATTTTCCCCTGAGAATATTCCCCTCGTATGATACTTTTACCCCATATAGGAATCTTAGTAATTCATTTTAATAACCAAATCTTGTCCATAGGTTACTTCATTGTTGATCCAGGCCAGCTCTATAATCAAGCCTGTATAATCCCAACCTAATCTGAAACCACAACCCTTGCGCGTAGAGAGGTAGCTTGATAACTCGATGTGCCTAGCTACTCTTTATTACCTAGTGCTGCCAGGTGAGGATTTGCCTCATTGACATCTTAAGCTTCACCGGATGGTAACATATACATCGGGAGCTACTAGCTACTATTTACTAACCTTGTGTGGACATGCCATTCGGAGCAACCACTTCAGATAGATCTCTATTATGCGCCAGCAGTCGAAATGCTGTCACTCGAAAGAAGTCTTTGTGAGGCATATCTCCTATTAGTCATACTCCTTGGCCAAATGAAAATGATTGGACAGCATTGTGCTACAACATGCCATATCACCCCGCTCTCTTTAGCTCTGATCAAGGAATGTTTGCAAACCCCCAAGTGCCCTCCAAATTGCTACACCGTTTCCACAATTAAACATTCCCGGTAGAAAATCATGACCCAAATTTCGCATATGCAATCGGTCAGCTTCGGCGACGGTAACGCAAACTGCGGGAACATAAGCGGTACTTTCAACACCTTCCATCTCTCCGACGAGGATGCCCCAATCATGCGTTGGCTCTCTCCACTGGAGCCGAATAACAGACATCAGGGTGTCCGCACTGAGAGATTCGATGGTGTCGGGAATTGGCTTTTAGAAGCGAGCGAGTTTCGAAAGTGGAGATGTAGTGAGGGTGGAGACGATAAGGCTGTCTTGTTTTGCTCCGGGAATCCGGGAGTGGGCAAAACATACCTGAGGTAAGAGGCGGGGTTCTTTGAAGAAACTTAATGACGCTGACGGCCCGAAATATTAGTTCCCTGGTCGTCGACAGCCTATGCGATCGGGCGCAGGAGGACAATATCGCAGTTGCAGGATTGTATTGCGACTTCTTTTCTCAACAAGAGCAGACGACCACCAATATTATGGGAGCTATTCTGAAGCAGCTAGTCAGCAGAGGGGGCATCCCAGATCATCTACGAGAGGCGTTTCAAAAAGGGAAGAAGGAGTTTGGTGGCAGAGCCCCGCGACTTGCGGATCTGATGGGAATGTTGAAAATTGTTATTGCTTCGCTGCCCCAGGTTTTTATCTGTTTCGACGCCTTGGACGAATGTTTACCGAAGCACCTTCCCGAACTTCTCGAGTCGTTGAGAGACATCGCTCGGGAGTCTCCCAGGACCAGAATATTCCTCACCGGGAGGCCTCATGTCAGGGAAGATGTCCAAAGATATTTCTCCAAGGCGGTTGTAATACCCATCAGCCCTAACCCGGATGATATCCGGAATTATGTAGCGACGAGGTTAGATAGGGATGCCGAGCCAGAGGCGATGAGCAACGACTTGCGAGTGGATATTGTGAGAGTTATTTTGGAAAAGATATCTAATGTGTGAGTAAGAGCATCCGGCACCCCCACCCCATCAACGATGTATACTTACCAAAGGTTCGGTGTAGATTCCTCCTAGTTTCGCTCAACATCGATGCTATTCTAGCAGAGGTGACAATTCGTCAGAGAAGAAAGAAACTTGAAGAGATGACACAAGGCAATGGACTGAGCGAAGCCTACACGGCAACTCTAGCGCGAATGAAAGCGCAGATGGGATATAAATCCGTACTCGGGATAAAGGCCCTGATGTGGGTGCTGTATTCAGAAAGGCCTTTACGGGCTGAGGAGCTCTGTCACGCCTTGGGAGTGGAGATAGGATCTGCGGATCTAGATCCGGAAAACATTCCTGCATTACGGACAGTCCTAGCATCTTGTCTAGGTCTTATCACGGTCGAGGGGTCTTTTTTGCCCACTGTCCGTCTGGTTCACCTTACTCTTAAGGAGTATCTCTCAAGTGATCCGACCATATTCCATAGTCCTCATTCAGCAATTGCGGAGGTTTGCCTGACATACCTCAATTTCGGGTTTGTCCAGGATCTTTCGCCAGCTCTTCTCTGGGCCCCCTCAACAACACCGCTCCTAGAATATGCTTCTGTTTACTGGGGGAGGCATACGAGAAGAAGAGCGACAGAGAATATCAAAATACTTGCACTAAGGCTTCTCGATAGATTTGATAAGCATATATCTGTTCAACTACTGTCTCACCATGATTGGGAAATATTCTGGCGCCTAGGGTTTAGTAGTGCGAAGAGACTCACAGGATTTACGGGACTCCACGGGGTAGCATACTTCGGAATCGAGGAGATGGTTCCAGCGGTATTGGATATGAGGGAATGGGATGTTAATGCGGCCGATTGTACGGGGAGTACGGCTCTCACATGGGCAGCTACGAGAGGGCATGAAGGGGTAGTAAAGATGCTTTTGGAACGAAGGGACGTCAATCCTGACCAGCCAGACACCAAATATGGCCGGACGCCACTCTCATGGGTGGCTGAGAGCGGGAATGAGGAGATAGCAAAGATGCTTTTGGGACGAAAGGACGTCAATCCCAACCAAACAACCAAACACGGCCAAACGCCCCTCTTGTTGGCGGCTGCAAACGGACATGAGGGGAGAGTAAAAATGCTTTTAAAACGAAAGGATGTCAATCCCAACCAGCCAGACACCAAATATGGCCGGACACCACTCTCGTGGGCGGCTAAGGACGGGCATGAGGGGATAGTAAAGATGCTTTTGGAACGAAAGGACGTCAATCCTGACCAGCCAGACGCCAAATATGGCCCAACGCCACTCTTGTGGGCGGCTGGGAACGGACATGAGGGGATAGTAAAGATGCTTTTGGAACGAAACGACGTCAATCCCAACCAAACAACCAAACATGGCCAAACGCCGCTCTTGTGGGCGGCTGAGAACGGACATGAGGGGAGAACAAAGATACTTTTAAAACGAAAGGATGTCAATACCAACCACCCGGACACCAAATATGGCCGGACACCACTCTCGTGGGCGGCTAAGAACGGACATGAGGGGATAGTGAAGATGCTTTTAGAACGAAAAGACGTCAATCCTGACCAGCCAGACACCAAATATGGCCCCACGCCACTCTCGTGGGCGACTGGGAACGGGCATGAGGAGATAGTAAAGATGCTTTTAGAACGAGGGGACGTCAACCCCGACCACCCAGACACCAAATATGGCCGGACACCACTCTCGTGGGCGGCTGAGAACGGGCATGAGAGAATAGTAAAGATGCTTTTGGAACGAGAGGACGTCAATCCTGACCGGCCAGACACCAAATATGGCCCGACGCCACTCTCATGGGCGGCCGGGAACGGGCATGAGAGAATAGTAAAGATGCTTTTAGAACGAGGGGACGTCAACCCCGGCCACCCAGACACCAAATATGGCCGGACACCACTCTCGTGGGCGGCTGAGAACGGGCATGAGAGAATAGTAAAGATGCTTTTGGAACGAAAGGACGTCAATCCTGACCAGCCAGACACTCAAGGTGGCCGGACACCACTCTCGTGGGCGGCTAAGAACGGACATGAGGGGATAGTGAAGATACTTTTAAAACGAGAGGACATCAATACCAACCACCCAGACACCAAATATGGCCGGACACCACTCTGGTGGGCGGCTGAGAGAGGGCATGAAGGGGTAGTAAAGATGCTTTTGGAACGAAAGGACCTCAATCCTGACCAGCCAGACACTCAAGATGGTCGGACACCACTCTCGTGGGCGGCTGGGAACGGGCATGAGGGAATAGTAAAGATGCTTTTAGAACGAGGGGACGTCAACCCCGACCACCCAGACACCAAATATGGCCGGACACCGCTCTCGAGGGCGGCTGGGAACGGGCGTGAGGGGATTGTCAAGATGCTTTTGGAGCGAAAGGACGTCAATCCCAACCAAACAATCACCAAACACGGCCAAACGCCGCTCTCGTGGGCGACTGGGAACGGGCATGAGGGGATAGTGACGATGCTTTTAAAACTAAAGGATGTCAATCCCAACCACCCAGACACCAAATACGGCCGGACACCACTCTCGTGGGCGGCTAAGAATGGGCATGAGGGCATAGTAAAGATGCTTTTGGAACGAAAGGACGTCAACCCAGACCAACTAGACACTATAGATGGCCGGACACCACTCTGGTGGGCGACTTGGAGAGGGCATGATGGGATAGTAAGGATGCTTTTGGAACGGAAGGACGTCAATCCCGACCAGCCAGACACCAAATATGGCAAGACGCCACTCTGGTGGGCGGCTTGGAAAGGGCATGAGAGGATAGTAAGGATGCTTATGGAACGGAAAGGTGACCGCACCGCTATGCCAGATAACGTAAACCAAGCCCCACAGCCGGTGGCTCCCCCCGAAGGACACGATGCAGTTGCCAGGATCCCACCAGAGCGGGACGATGTCAATTCCGCCGCAGCCGATCGCAGCAACCCGATGTCTCTCCCACCCACCGCTATGCATCCAGACGAGCCCGTGGTTGAGACGCGATCCGGATCTCCCGATCCTAATATTGACATAACAGACTCTAGCAGCCAACCCGTGCTCCAATCGGCAGCCGACGGTGATCAGCCGAGGGTATTGGATCACGGTGATCCTGTCTCCCAATCCGTAGATACCGGCCTCTCGACCCAGCCACCCTGGTGGCCTCGACCTTTTTCCACCCGGCCTCTAAAACACTTCTACCGTCGGATAAAGACTAAGATCCATCCCCGCAAAACCTAACCAATCCTCTTATTTGCGGTCGACCTGCGTTTTAACATCTCTTATTCGTCTTTTTGCTTTCCTCTTCCTAATCCTTGCCTCCTAGTTACTAGATACATAATCCCATAAAGACTTGCCAGGTGGGGGTCAGTGTAGGCAAGGTTTCGACACAAATAGGCTTTGATAATGGCGTTTTTCTAGTTCCCGCTAGCCATTTACTATATTCAACTGTTGTTTTTTTCCCCTTTTCTTCTCCCTTCATTGGAGTTCTGGTTAGACTTGGTCATATAGCGCTACTCTTGTTCATTCTTGTTATGTGAAGTTAGTATTTTCCTCGTTCTTTATGGGCGGTGGTGTATAGTAGTATAAAAGCACGACGCGTTACAAGCAAGTGGGTAGTAATAGAAGGTAGGCTTGAAGAATGCCACGATACGCCCGTGAGAGGCTGGCTTATCTCCTTGCTGTAATTCCTCTAACTGTCGCCAAGCGGTCATCAGCAGTCCCCTTTACAGACTACCGCGCTCTCATACCTCCTCTATAGCCACTTGACATAGGTTTTCGCGACCTAAGACCTGTTTGGTTGTGATTGAGACATAGGGCCTTGCAGTGGGATGGTACCAAGGTTGCTAGTACTGAGAGCTTTTTACTTGTAAAGAGAGATAAATTCTACAATGTCATAGTATAATATATTAATTAATATAATTAAGTCTCGTCATTTTCCAGTTAGATCTAGCAGCCCAGATAATTACATTCTGCTACTAGTAGTTAAGATGGGCTAGGTGCCCAGAGTAAGATGTAATACCCACTTATTCGTACCAACATACTCAGATAGGAAACCCTCAACAGTAGTCCAAGGCAATCCAATAATCTACACGACAAGGGTAACATTCTAAAGGCTATAGAAAAAGGCATTGGCAATTGTCATACCTTTTTCAATATTCGCCATTTCTTCTCTGCATATTTTAGGAGCTGGCCTCTTTCTTGTTTTCCCATTACATTCTTCGCATCTCCAGACCAGCTAACCATAGTCAAGTTAACAGAAACCGGGCAGTACTGTGACCATAACTGTGGGTTGGTGCAGCATGTAAGCAGCGTGGGCAGTTACAATCAACTTCATGGGCCAGCATTTTGGCAGGGTAACTTGGTAAGGCGCCACACATTTCACAAACACTCATGATGAATGACTGTACCTGCGGGTGCGACGGCAGAGATGGGGAGCTTGAAAGAAAAGCACAACAGCACTGTCTAGAAGTCTAGTCGAACCCCCGAATAGAACCAAGGGGCATTAGCGGATCATTGAAGATAATAAAGAAACGCTCGCACAAACATCTCAGATTCACCCCCGAGTGACCACTGATGACCAGAATCACGTGCTATCTACTAAACCCAGAGTATTTTACACAGGATTATCAATCACTCCAGACCCCGCTAAATTTTTGCAGATCTCTTCTATGTAACTTACGGGTACTTCTCCCGGGTACACAACTCACCGCTTCCCTTTCCAACCCCCCCCTCCCTCCCTCCCTTTCCCCCTCTCAACCCCACCACCACCACCACCACCACCACCACATTTGCGCTACCGCACATCACAAAATGACCCAACCCCACACCGCAGAATCCCACAAACCCTCCATGCTCTCCAGAAAATTCGGCCAGGAGATAGTGAACTACTTCTCCGGCAGCCCGCTGAACCGCGTCTCCTTCCTCCGCTCGAACACCGCATTCCTGCGCGCCGCACTGCCGCGGTCCAAGTTCCTGCTGCTGCGGAATCTGGAGCCGCTCGCAGCGAGCAAGACTACGCTGGCGTGGGTGGGGTACGAGACTGTGCGCGCGCTCGTCGGGGATCCGTTCGGCACGGAGGTGGAGGAGTTTTTGAGGGAGTACGATTCTAGGGTTGAAATTCCAACGTTGGTGTTTTTGGGAATAAATGAGGGGGATAGGGACGGGGAGAGGTTTGAGTTTGAAGGGGAGGGTGGAAAGTATGTTGGACGGCCCTGCTTCGCTTTAGACGTTACGGGTGAGGGGAGCTTGGGAGGGGAGTGTAGGAAGGTGCAGGAAGAGGCGGTGAAGGGGGTGGAGGGGAGAGAGTTTAAGAGGGTTAGGTTGGATCTGAGCCTTGACCCTCTGGATGGTAATATACCCCGTGCTATAGAAATCTGCGGGGGTGGGAGGTTGATGGTAGGGGTATAGCGGCGATACTAGCCCAAGCAAGAAGTCTCCTGGACTGGAATAGCCGCAATCAAGTACTCCACCCATCATATGCGCCATAAACACCGCTAAAGCATCTACAGTTCTGCTCCGCCTGTGGCGCCCGCACCGTCTCGGTCAATGCCGGTACCAAACGTGTTTGCCCACCCACCGACAAGGCATTCCAAAAGAGTCCTGAAGGCCCACCATTCGAGCGACCACCCTGCATCTCCCGAAAAGGCATCCACAATATCGCAGTACTTCCCCCCCCCCCCTTTCCCTTTCCTTTTCCCTTTCCCACAAACTCCCGCTAACACCCCTAGTTCCCGCGCACCGACCCGACGGTGATCATGGCCATCGTAAACTCCACCGGCGACAAAATCCTCCTAGGCCGTCAACGCCGCTGGCCAAAAGAGTCCCTCCCCCTCCCCCCCTCCCTTTTCCCACACCCCCTCACTAACATAAACCAGTTTCTATTCCACTCTCGCCGGCTTCTGCGAGCCCGCCGAGTCGGTAGAAGATGCCGTGCGCCGCGAGACCTGGGAAGAATCCGGTGTGCGCGTGGGCCGCGTGGTAATCCACAGCACGCAGCCGTGGCCGTACCCAGCGAACCTGATGATGGGCGCGATCGGCGAAGCATTCCCAGACGGGGAGGAGATTGTCTTGAAGCATGACCCTGAGTTGGAGGATGCGCAATGGGTGGAGGTTGGGCGGGTTAGGAGCGCGCTGGAGGGGAACACAGGGACACCGGATGTGGAGGTCGAGGGGGCCGTTGAGGTTTGTTCTTTAGGGGGGAGAGGGGGATGCGGGGGCTAATATTGGTGGTTTTTTTTTTAATTTTGTAGGGACAGTTACGACTTCCGCCGCCGACTGCTATCGCCCACCAATTACTTCTTGCGGTGGTCAATGGGTTTCACCTGGCAAAGCTTTAGGTCACATTTCACGCACAACAGCACATCGCAGACTATGATAGAGCACATCCCTCTGCATTAAGAATAAAGATACCATTTATTTACCTCGGCGGCCTGTCCGCCCACCATCACAAGCACTCATTCGCCCTTCCTATCTAATCCCGTCCACCAACCAACCAACCACCTAACTAAAATGTAAAGAAGGGAATTCGTTAGCCGTACAGGGAAGGATCCAAAAAACAAAAACAAATAGGGTAAAAGGCGCCCAGTATACAATAAAAAGTGTCACCCGTCTTGCACGAAAGTAAGTTAGTATCATAAGAGGGAAAAAGAAGGAAAAAAACCCCGGGAATGAAATGAAAATGGAAAATGCGAACCGCCGATGCCCGCTCGTATTCATGCTAGCTAAGGTATCATCAGTAGATAAATGATATATAAGTAGTAGAAAAAATAAAAATAAAAAGTTACAAATGGTATCGTAGATAACAGCAAAGTAGCGCGACAAAATGTTATGAAGTAGGTGATATCAAGCAAGAAAAAAATGCTCCAATACAATCGCTGGAATCTTACATACTAGCCCCACCCACCCGTTTTTGATCTCGTTAGTAATGTTAGCGAACGAGTGAAAGTGAATGAAACGAGGAGAATTGAAAAATACAGGATTAAAGGGAGATTGTTGGATGTTGAGAAAAGGGTTGAAAACGAAGAGCCCACGGGCAAGACCGGATCAAACCGGCCCGTTACACGGTGCGAGTAGGATAAAAAAGAGGAAAAACAAGAAGCGCCTTCACCGGTTCTACCCCAAATGCTTTTTTGTGCTAAACGGAAGGAAATCAAGAAAAAGACGAATAACAGCAGATGGAAATTGCGAGATAAGATGAACGCAACGGATGATGCTTTCTACCACTCCTCACGCTGAGATCGGAGGTACTTCCTGGCTAGCTCATCGCCTCCCTGAGCGGATAATTCCATCCAATGGTAAGCAACACACATTGTCGCAGGATCCCGCTTCTCAGGATCCTCACCCTTGGCGACCATCATCTCTGGCCTGAACGTATCCTTCGGCTTAGATAATGGTTTGGTCGACCGCGGAAGCAAGGTTGGATTAGTGAGATAGAAAATGGCCAGTTCCCGCTGGGCCGCAGGATCGCCTTCCTTTGCCGCGATGTTCCACATTGTGGCCGCGTCCTGCATTGTGTAACGGCTGTATTCCTTGTTCTCGCCTTTGTTGCCCTTCTCCTTGCCAGATTCTGATTCCCGCTGAGTGGTATCCTTGGCCACAATCTCGTCTGCGATCTCCGCCATGGTTCTACAGACGTCCTGCTTTAGCCCGAGAGCTGCCAATCCCGTATCCCAGAATGCTTTACCGATGGCAGTCCTGTCTAGGATGGAAGCAGGAACGAAGGCGGCGACAAATTGCAAATCACGGAACAACGTTTTGGGTCGAATTTCTGCTTGTCTGAACAAGTGTTGTAAAACATCCACAATCATGTCCGCACTAGGCGCCGCTGTGTGGGTTGGCGAGCGGGCACCACTTGGAGTCATCAGAGGCGAAGTTATAGCACCGCTGTTCATGACATTCGACCTTCTCTCCTCAAGATTGGCCATCGCCTCCTCAATATTACTTGGCTGCGAGAGCTGCAGGTTACATATCCTGGAAGAGGCCTCTCCCATAGCCTCCAAAAACGGCGAACTAGGCATCGATGGAAGAGTAGGCTTGCGCACGCATGAAGAAGACCGGGAGGAAAGAGATGCAACTATGAGAAGCTCCAGCTCATAGATAGCTTGTAATTTCTGGAATGGGTTGGGGTGAGTAGAAAACTTCATGAGTAACCTCCGGAAGGCATGACCATAGGGAAACGCCATGAGGCCACCCTTCTTGGCAGCGGAAAGGGTTGAAGTCCGGGCGGTGGCATCGCTAGATGATGAATTCTCCTCTCCAGAATGGGCTTCACGGCCAACAGTTTCTAAAGTGGCTACCGGAGCCGCCAGCTCTCCCTTTTTCTCCTTGCCTAAAGCTTCGAAAGTGCCTGTATTAGCAGATTTTCGAACGTTTTTGGTGCTCTTCTTTCTGGCCAGCTTCTTGTTTCCTGGTCCACCGCTGTTCTTGGATGATTGTTTCTCGGCGGCCTTTCGTTTGGCCTCTTCCTGCTCTTCCTTCCTCTGGATACACTCGTCGCCCAGGCCACCCGAGAACCATCCATCTGTTTCACTGCCCTGGCTGAAGACCTCCAGACCAAGATCACTTAAGAGAAGACCGGTTAGTGATTGCTTCAACTCTCCTAGGAATTTCCTTTTCTGGTGGTTAACTGTCTCCAAGGATTTGGATAATGAAGTTGGTGAATGTGCGGTTTTTGGTCTGCCAGAACTGGAATTATTGCTATGAGAAGAAAACGGGGACCAATAGGTATTGTGAGTTTCTGATTGCAAAGCCGGGCTGGGCATGCCAAACAAATCTTGTCTATCAATGGAATCCATAAGGCCAGCATTGGATTTTGTCCTTCCTTTACCACGGCTAGATGGGAGATCATGGATAGAACTGACAATGCTCGTAGATCGGTTCCTTCCGAACATGTCACTAGTGCTTGGCCTTCGGAGCATATCCAGGCCGCGCTTAACACGCCCATCCTCGTGATCATCATCATCTCCTGAAACACTCAGTGTACCCACCCCTGCCAGGTAGAGTTCGCCCTTCTGGCGGTTAATAGCCATCTCTCGATCGTCCCGGGAAAATAGCTCACTCGACCATAGAACGGGTCCGTCAAGTATCCCATCGCCAACAAGTTTAGTAACACATTTATCGACTTCAAGGCAAAAGCGGTGAATCCTCTCTTCCCCCTTGCAAAAGTTCTCAACTGAATATCTACTCAGGTACTCGAAAGTCATGCTTGCTTGCTCATCGCTCAACTTGTTGAGTCCTCCGTGCTCTGGCTGGGCGGCAAGGATATCGATCAGGGTATCCGATTTCAAAAGTGAGAAACTGCTGGCTGACATTCGGTGGCTGAGGTTACGAGAGGAGCTCTTGGTCTTTGTGTCTGTCTTGGGCCGTTGGGGCATGCCCATCTTCTTCAGAGCTAAAGCGACATTGCGAGCCTCGTCGTACGCCGCCGAATTGCGCACATCTGTGACATACCACATCTTGTCACGAAGATCCTTGACCTTGTGCATCATTTCGTCCACAGCGGTTTCATGTCGCTCTTGGGCAAGAGTGAGCCAAACAAACCATGCTTCGCATTCCTCAATCCCAGCTGCTGATCTCTCTATTGAATCGCGGGGGTCTCTCGAAAAGATATGAAGTAAGGGGGCGTGCTCATCACGCTGAAGTGATGAAGGAAGCTTGCGAGCCTGCAATAATGCCCTATGATATTGTTGTGAAGAAACGTAGTCTCCTCGAGCCAAGCATTGTGTAGAGGCAGCCTGAAGCATGGTGAAAAGGAGTGAAGGTGGTGATTGGACACGCTGCTTAGGCTTGTCCAGGTTGTCCTTCAGAGCAGCACCTCGCGAGCGGTCCGGGGCTGGCGCCTTCGATTGGCCCGCCGTGATCAGCGCTGTCAGGTTGCTCTGGGGATGAAATGGATTACTAGGATCCAGTTTAGCCTCTGGAACTGTTTCAACGATTGGAACAGTCGGGACACTGGGGGCACTGTTAGCTTTCGCAGCTGATGGCCTATTGCTAAATTTGGTGTTCTCGGAGACTGGCTCCTCGGGTATTTCGAACTCGGCCACCAACTTCATGACTGATTCTTTAAGTTGATTGTAAACTCTGTCAAGGCCTGAAACCTCAAGCGGTGCCTCATCCTCACTATCACTATTGTGCCCCTCATCGTCATCTTCATCATCGTCCTCACCCCAATCCTTCCGCATCTTTAAGCTCAGTTCCTTTCCGTCCGGAGAAACGTAGATTACCGCCCACTTTTCAGCGCAAGGATGACATTTTCCAGATGTGACATCAGGTCCAAGTCTGCCCATCATTGCCTCGACGGCTGATCTAACTTCCAGGCCAAACTTCTCTAAAGAGTCTGGGTCCGAACTAGATGGATGGAAGGTTTGAGTATTAAAAGAAAAGGATGAAGGTGATGCCAGAGGAATAGATGTGAATGACCGTCTATCATCCGGGAAGCTTGATCGTTCAAGTAAAGGATAAGTCATCGACGCTGATTCACTCGTAACAGAAGAGCCAGATCCACTGAGGACCGAACCCGAGCCAATCTCAAATCCAGTGTTCGGAGATTTGCCGAATATTTGTCGAGAGGAAGATCTGCTGCTCATGGTTCCTCGGATATCACGTCCTTCTACCATGGCTGACGAACCTTGTGGATACAACGACCGATAGAGGGTAACAATGTCTGCAGGGCATAGCACAATGAATGGCTGAACTTCTGTTGTTTCCCGGGGAGAAGTGATGGCCTTGGTCGGGAGGAGAACAGGTGTTGAATCAATAGGATGTGGGTTGCGAAACCTGGCAAGCAGGTTCTCAATATGGCCTCGAACAACGGGCTCCACAGGATTATTGGTTTTCCTGAACATAATCAGCAAATTTAATTCCTAGAGCAATAAATGCGCGATCAACCCACCAGTCGCCAAAGACAACGCTAACCGCATGGTTATACATTTTTTTCAAGACCGGTCGCAAAATCTTTAACCTAGCGTGCTCACTAATGTGATGACCCGTCATAATCCCGTAGTACTAGTGGATCCGTTAGCTACACGGTCCTCACCGCATCTCAAGGAGAACCACAAGCTATACATACTTCTGGATAAGCAATTCCATTGGTCAAAAACCGCTGGAAGAACCATTTCGCCACAAGAATAATTTCTGCCTGACGTTGCTTTTTGGGGTCATCAATCTTCTGCAAGATTGCATGCCCCAATTCGAGGATGCCTTCCGGTATTCCTCCAGCGCTGGGGTCGTCGTCCAAAACCTCAAGCAATTTCTTCTCCGCCTTAATCCAAAATTCTTCTGCGAGAAGGTCCTGCTTTCCACGGAGGTCCGCTTGAGAACCACCGTTATTCTCATCCACCAAAAATGATCCTTCCTGGATAAGGTTCATCAAACAAATTTCCAAGTTGGCTTTGGCGGGCCATTCCCGCATTGCCGCCCACGAATCCATAACAACCAACAGGAAGGATTCACCCTTATTATCACAAATCAACTTGGCACAAGTAGTAGCCCAGACATCCGTTCGCCGCCTGTCTTCCGCAGAATCAGGGCCTGTAGAGTTCGCAAATATCGTGTGCAATATGGTGTATAATGGGTCATTACGATGAAAGGCAAGAAGTCGCTCCACTGGACTAGGCACGGGAATTTGGGATGCAGTGGTTCTAGAGACCGCATTACCACGTCTTGGCGCCTGTTGGGGTAGGATAGATTCCTGGGGGTTTGGTTGATAGTGATGTCGGACCAAGCCCTCCAACTCGTAATTCGTGAGGCGAACAAGGCGATTTGCGAGAAATGTTGGGCTAGATCTAATCATTGATATAAATGAGAGTATAGTGTCCCGTGCCTGGACCGGAATCTCATGAAGAAAAGATGTCAATCCTTTGGGACCTTCGTTGTCGTCGGAAGAATTTGTGGGCTTTGCCGAATCCAATTCGGGTTCCAACATGGCGAACCGGCGCGTCGCCTCACATGAATTTCTAACATCGTGAAGCGCATTGTACAGGGCGGCAAAATCCGACTTTTGATCAGACTTAAAATAATCAACCAAAGCTTTATGGCAGAGCCCACCGGACCTAGTTAACCGCGCCGAAACAGCACTCGACACCAGCGACTTGTGTAGACGTATCCGGCTCTGGAGGTGTTTATGTTCTTGGTAAGATTGTAATTTGGCCAGATGCGCTAACTCGGCAAGACATGTAGTTTGGCCAACGAAAGCAGAAGGAATAGCGGAAATGTATGAATCGCCGGAAAGCAAAGGTAATTGACCAGAAGGAGCCGAGGGGGAAACAGGCAAACTAGGCCGATGCTTCAAGGACGACTGATGCCGGCCTTGGGCTATCGTCATATTTTGTGGTGGTGGTGGTGGTGGAGTGGCAGATGGAGATGGGGGAGCCGGTGTGCCCGCTTGAGTGGGTTGAGAAGGGATGGGTGAAGAGGCTCGAGATGGAGGTTGAGGGGGGGCTACAAGAGAGAATGAGTGGTGGTTAGCTAATGTAGCAGAAAAATAATGAGAAAGAGCAAAAAGGCTGATGCTCGGTATGCTTCTGCCCTGCCTATGCTTTTGCTCTGCTTCGTGCTCTTCCCAATGTGTGGGGAGCGCTTCTCTCTTTCTGCTCAAGCTGCTGCCACGCTGGCAACGCAGCACAACAAAAACAGGAAAAGCAAGGCACACGCAGGAGGTAACAGAGCCGCGCGGCGGGAATCAACAAAAACAGAATAAATCCCTTATAATTAAACCATAAAGAGAAGAGGGAATGCATACAAGTAGGCGAAGGGGAGAAAGACTCGGAATCCTTCATGTGTCCATGAGATATGGGGGCCGTAACTGTTGCTATAAAGTATACCTATATTGGAAGGGAAAAAAATCTAAAAGCTGAGTAACCTCTTTCCCAGGAGCGGGTAAAGTAGTGCAGTTTGCAGTTGAAGCGTAGCGTGTGAAAAAGTGGAAGCCGAAGGCTTTCAAAAGATCGATAGATGGAGGAGGAGAGAAAGTTTTCTTTTCTTTTTTTTTTGTTTCCTCTCTTTCCTTTTTCCTTCTGTCTTTCCCTCTTCTCTTGGGGTGGTTGAGAATAATGTGTAGTGGGTGTAGTGGGGATCGGATGGTTAAGGACCTTGGATAGAGGGGGGGGTAAGAAGGGGGGATATTGACAAGCAAAAAATAAAAAAAGTATTTCGCGAGGCGAACGTTCTCTCTGTCAGCGCAACTTGAGATGAGAAATGACGATGGCGAAGATTTCGCTCGGAAGGGCAACAAATGGGCGGGCAGCCAGTGCAAAGGTAACTGAGTACGGTACTGCAGTAGGGAGCGGTCCTCGAGCCCGAGATGGAAGGGGGGAGTGGGTGGCGGGGAAGGGAATGTGAATGGAGGTGAAACGTGGTAGAGTGAATGAGAGATGCTGAGGCGGGCTTAGATTGCTGCTTCTGCCGCTGGCGATGGCTTGCTACTGCTCCTGGCGCCGCCGCTGCTGCTTCTGCTGTGCCTTACTCGCTACCTTTCCTATCGTTGCTGCTCGTTCCTTCTCGTAGAATAGCAGTATCGTAGCTTGCTGGCTGGATCACTACTGGCTAGTGATCTTTATTGTTATTATTCCAGTCTCCCTTTCCCTATTTCTTCCTCCGTTCGCTACCGGTAGTTCTTTTTTCGCCAGGTCTGCTCGTACAAACGGTTCGCTGTGCCGGCTCAGAGGACGAAGGTTGGGGTGGGATTGCAGGAGAAGGGAGGAGAGGTTGGTGCAGGAAAAATGTTCATAATGCACCACCCACCAATTAATTCACCCTCTACACCCTCAAAATGTTCAAGGTTTAACCATTATGTGCGAGGTCTGCACTTCATCCCAAAGCGAATGGATGTCTGCTCGAATGTGACATTCCCACTCACACACTCCATGCACACCGAAAAGCGCGTGCTGCTGGAGCAGGAGCCGGGAACCTGAAAATGGGCCATTGTCAGCCCAGTGAATACTTTTGGTTACAGTGACGGACACGCTGTCAGAGCTGGTACCGCCGGCTCGCTGGTTCATCCAACCGCCCCTCACTGGCCGTGGCGCGCGGGACAAGGCATTTCTTGGCAAAGGCTCAAAAATTCGTCCATTCACTAATCCAAACCTGGTATGAGCCGAGGCCTAAATAGGGCTCGCTAGTCCCTTATTAGTACTCTCTAATCGTGCTCTACAAGTACGGGAAGTAGATTGTGATCTAGCCTTAGCAACTTTTCATGGTCCTATACAAATCAATTCCTCAGCCCACTCAGCTAAAAAAAAACAATATTTCGAAAAATATTAAGTCATGGAGTTATTCCCCAATTGATTCTCCACTAATATAAGGATAAACACTTGGGAATAGTTGTCATGGTCAAGTGTTGATATCGGCATGTTTCCTGTCGAGGTGTTTTCCTCATGGCCCCAGCCAGGGTCGCACACTATTACTTGTAAAACCTTTCACTCTTGGATAGGATCTCCAAATACCGTATTACTCGCAGTAATGCGAACAGGGATCAGATGGATGGAAGTGGGGAAAGACCGTTGAGGATTGGTTGGTCCTCGCCTCTAAAAAGTGACAGCAGAGCAAACGACAGGCATCTGTTCCCACCAAACGCCTTGGCATTGTCTCTAACTTTTGATTTCTTCTTCTTCGCTTTTCCTTCCTTATTCACCACCACCACCACCTTCCTGATATGAAGCTCAGCTATTTTTGCCCTTTGAGGGGTCGTGACTTGGGAGTTGGATGGGAAGTGGCCGAGAACCTTCCTTTGCTCTTGTGAACCCTGCTTATCCCTCCCCTCAGAATCCCGGTTGCCTCCGATTATTACTGTATCTGTTGATGGTTGAGAGTTGAAACCCGCAAACACTTGCCCCGACTTAAACCCCATCGGGTGATAACATTGTGATATAGTACGGATGCAGTTGACTTGGCTAAACGTCGGGCGGGGGACGTTTGACGTCTGCCTCAGCCTTCAGCCCTCCAGACGTCAAGTGCTCAGATCTCCCGTACAGTACCGACTCTTTGTAACATCTGCTTCTATTCTGTGACTTGAGCAAGGCCGCAATATCCGTAGCCCAATCTATCTCAAGTTCGCAGCACCATCTTCATCACGCTATCGATCATGACTCCGCCCCTCAACACCTGACGTTGGCTCGAACTCTACTGTACTCGACTCCCTCAGGGACGGTCGACGCTATGGCATGGTATCTCGTTGGATGGGCAGCAAGTCTCCTGTATGTACCAAACCGTACCTACCGCTAGGCAAGGCCCATACTGAGCCCTACACACTATATCGTACCTATCATCTCTTTGCCCAGTCCAAAATCCAATCCATCTCTACGGCACCATGGTACTGGTCCATTAATAATAGTGACTGATCCACAGGATTGGCTGCCCGGCAACCCGTCTCCATCGCCTTTCCAGCTCATCCGCCACCGCTACGGTAGCCCATACTACGATGGCTCAGCCGTCATCCAGCAGACAGATCCATCGGTCTTCCGAACTGTTCGTCAGTTTTTCAACTCATCCGACAACCGAGCTCCTCGCTGCCCGATGCCTGCTTCCATGTCTGCGCTTCGCTTCCTTCCTTCCAACAAAAACATGCCGAACCAAGCTCTCGCTCGCCGTACAATAACGCACCTCTGCTACAGTTTATGATTTCAGATTCAGCGTTTTTGTTTCCATTGATTTCCCCTCCCTCCCTCTTTACTCGAGTACCCCTCGAAAAAAAGAAAATAGAGAAAGAAAAAACAATCCGGGAAACGTACCGTATCGCATGGAAAACCATTTCTACCTTCCGCGGTTGGATAACTGACAGAGTGTGGGTGTCCTGCGCCAAGAAGGGTTTGGCGCAGGGTGCAACTGACTTTGCCAACTCATCAGTGCATACCGATAACATGCACTCGCTCACTCACTACGCCAGAAAAGGATTTATTCATTCCAAGGAGAAGGAAAGAAAGAACGAGAGAGAGAATGGAAGAAGGAGGCAAGTTACGACAGACAAGCCGTAAAAAAAGGCCTCTTGGATGCTTTTTTCCCTCCTCTCTCGTTCCCTATGCACGGCTACAGGAAACCCGCTATTTGGCTTGGCATACATTGCATTACAGTAGGGTGGGGCGTTCCACTCGCTCCTCCCCTTGATGAAAGTTGCTAGTTGTGGGGGTTTCCACTCTTCTGGTGAGGGAGGGAGGGAGATGTTGGATTTTGTTTTCATTTCATTTCATATTCTAAAGCTCTCTCCTCTGCGTCTGGCACCGTTGACCATGTTTTGTGGCAGTAGCTGCTATGATATAATACGGTTATCCGATGATATAGTACTACTGTAGCGTTATCGCCGTCGTCAAGCCTTGCGAACCATTCTTATATGAAATACATCCACTTTCGGCCAGAGCCTATATTGCGTCTGCACTTCAGTGAGATCACTGCGAGTATCGATTCCTGTTACTTGCTTGTAACAAGATAGCACGCTTGTTCAACCAAGCTGGGCGGTTTCCGGCCCTCCGGTCCTCTGAGATCCAATGGAAGGATATTGATCGCAATTTTCCCTCGCCCCCCCAATATGAAGATGGCTACAGATAACCCAAGTTAGCTGTCGAGCGCTCTCTGTCAATCAATTCAATCAACACCAATTGACAAGAGCAATTGGTGAAAACACATCCAAACCTTCTTTATGCTTTAAACGCCAACCTATGCTGTTTCATGTATATTTTTTCCCTTCACCATTTCTATTAGCGGTAGTACCGGTAGATCGTTTTTTTCTTTTCTTTTTTTCTTCACTTCCTGCCTTCCCTCTGGACACTTATACGACACTAACACAAGGCATAGAAATAATCTGTCACTTGCAGCTGCTTGTGAATTTCCTAGGAAGAAGCGGAAAAAGAGAATTTGTGCTCAGTCCTCATCCTCGCTACCCCGGGCAGATTCTCTAGAGTCCTGCCTTCCATACATGCTCTCCGCCTTTTCAATATCTAGGACTCTTCGGTACGGCACTTGCTTGCGTGCGATTAGTCCCATCATTCCAACACTAACAAATAACACACAAACAGGGCACGAACAAGTACTCGGTGACTAACTAACAATCGCAAAAGTCTCTATCGATACCTTAGTATATCAAAACTAGGTACATACCGATTCGCCAACTAACCAAGCCATCCTCCACCTACTCTGCACCAGCCATCTCCCCAACCTTACCTACACTACAGATACCCCAAGGCGCATCTCACTAGCCTCGGGAATCACTACTCCACTTCAAACCCCTTCCGTCCTCGCGCATATGTCCCTCCGCCGCTCCAACCACCACTACCAAACTCCCTAGCCTGCGCAGGAAGGGAAAAAATAAAGACAAAAAATACGTGGCAGCCCCAGAGTAGAATAAGGCTACCATCCTTCCTCCCCGCTCGCTTCTGCATTGCAGAAATGCGGTGATTCCGCCAGTCTTGCTCCGTTCCCTCCCCCTTCTTTTGTGCTCAATATAAATGTGCTCGGTGGGTTTCTGGGAGAGTAATACGACACGCAAGGTGTAAGGCTGAGCTACGGTACCACCATTACTGTACCAACTCGCTCTCGAGGGGAGGGGAGGGATTATTTTAGCTCTCTGCATGCGAATACCGTTAGCCCTACTCTCACACTCCCATGCGGATGCAATGAAGGAAAAAGAGCGACAAGCATCAACACGAGAAGATGCTAACCGGAGAGGGCGGACTTTTACCCAGGCTTGAACATGATTTGGCAGTCAGTTAGACTAATTGAATTAGAATATGCTCATGTACTGTATGGGCCCCGCACAATGCCACCTATCTTCTAATAATAATAAAAGTAGCGCAATTTGAATGGGCAGCAAAGTTCTTTTCTTCTTCTTCTTCTGCCTCTTCTTCTTCTTCTTCTTCTTCTCCCTTCCCTAATACCAGCATCCCATCCCATTCACCTACCAACCTGCGTGACGGATTGATGGGCCTACATCCACGGTACTCGCGCAGTGCTCGCACAGCACAGCACCGTACTTCTTCTACTCTGGTCCGGTCCGATGCCCATCGGGGTTTAAATTTAACCAACAACAACATCTGATCTGATCTTTCTTTTCTTTTCTTTTTCCTTTTTTTTTCCCTTCCCTTCCCTCCTTTCCATCAATCACTCACTCACTGCGAACCAATGATATTTATCTCCCGTACCCTAAGTAAGTAAGTACTAGTACCGGTAGGCATGGTGAAATGTTCGCTGGCGTTTTGCAAAGCCCTGGAGGGGAAAGAAAGAGAGAAAAAGGAAAAAGAAGAGGTACTTCTTCATCATCCATGCGTAACACGCCGTATGCGTTCGATCGATTGATGGGGGGGTCCGTCAATAGGAGGTGGTGTTGAATGTCATACGGTAACTGTACTGTTTAGTACCGGTGTGCAAGGTATTATATCATGGTATTGGTTGTTTCTCGCAACGATCTCGATGGTGGGGAAGGGTAAAAAGGGAAAGGGAAAAAAAGGTCTATGTGGAAGGCAGCAAGAAGGAGAAGAAGTCTTTGGTTGTTATATTGTTATGGTGCTGGTGCTGGTAGTGTAGAGTTCTTTCGCGGCGGAATCTACAAGGATATACTACTGGTATTAGATTATTAGGGAAAAAAATTAGTGCGTCGGCCGTGATATATTGGGTTCAGTTTGATGGGAACTGAATCACGAAAACGAGTTAGTGAGATCAAGCATCGCCCCCCCCCCCCCCCGGGGATGTGTTGGGGGGTGTGGGGGGGGGGTGGGGGGGGGGGGGGGGGGGGGGGGGGGGGGGGGGGGGGGGGGGGGTTGGT
>Ga0307509_10003111_pt1 | contig 25754 bp, 27 predicted proteins | sample 10_EM_MG_FD_202245 | JGI IMG/M metagenome (GOLD analysis project Ga0307509, IMG submission 202245) | Populus trichocarpa ectomycorrhiza microbial communities from riparian zone in the Pacific Northwest, United States - 10_EM | ecosystem: Host-associated > Plants > Roots > Unclassified | place... | reverse complement strand
CACTATAACCTGTATGGTAGTTACTATCCCTAGAAAAGCGAATTCGCCACAGGGTTAGTCTTCAAGAGGAATAGTGGCTACTTTAAGAAGTATGGCGGCGGGTCGAGTTTACCCAGAATTTACGGTAGAGTACTCGAGTAGTCAGGTACAGTACCGTACAGCACCGGTAAGCCAATGAAACAACGCCACTTACTCCAATGTTACCGGAATTTAGCACGGCGGGCTAACTTTAAAGAATCGGGCTCTAGAAGCATCCGTACCGGTCCCGCCCTTGGACAGTACGGCACAAGTGCGCAACTAGACTACGGTATGGCATTTCCTACCAATGTTCCTCTCAAAAGACAAAGAGCCCGGCCTCTGGTCTCTCTACTCGAGTATGCTTCTCCTTATCGTTCTCGCAATCTGGTCTACAGCACAATAACGGTGCCACGGTGCTAGTACAGTGCTCATGGGTCGAAGCGTTTTTGGGGAGAACCGCTACCGCCGTAATTACTGCTAGTACACCACCCAGATCCAAGGTTAGGTTTAACTAGTATAAATATATTGAATTTAAAGCGAAAGGGCCAAACTTTGGTGCTATGCAAGTGTGCAATACTAGTACCATTACGGTAGCCCTTTTTAGAAATGCCCCGACGTTACTCGAGTACGAGTACAGTACCGTACGAGTACAGTGCTGTGCTCAACCTGATGCAGCAGCACCTGGACCAAACACAGCCCACCTCAACACATCTGCCCAGGAAAACCGCTGCTTGATCGATGAATAATCGCGATCGCCCATCGATAACTACCACCAATCCCACTTACCAAGCCCGAGTCGAGTCACGCTCCATTTCTACACCACCACTAGTGGGATATCTTACAAAAAAGAAGGGGAAAAAAGAAGGAAAATGGTGGAACAAAATTTAATGATTCAATCCAATACCGGTATATCTCAAGCCGGAGGAGATTCATAATCCTTTTTCGGAAGGGAAGTTAGAGTATTTTGGCACCTATCACATATCTCGTCTGGGTTCTCTGCCGCGTAGACCCAGCAGCGAGGGCACTTATTCCCCAAGGCGCCCCGGACTACGACCGTGCAGTCATCACCCAAGAGCTTTGTCTTTTCGACATACTGCCATGGTAGGCTTGTTGGAAGCCCCTTCTCAAGCGAAACTTCCGAGACGATGAATAGGTGGGGGAGTTCGTTGGCTGTGCCCTTTTAGCCATGATTTCGCTGGCTCCCAAGTATGATCGACTCACCATATTTCTCCAAAAGCTTCCTCGCCTTCGACCCTTCTGGAGTAATCAATACCACTGAAGTCTCCAAGTTGACCTTAACACCTCTGTTTCATTTACTTGTTAGTGCTCGATCAAGCGCGAAGTGTCATGGGCTTACTGTTCGACCCTAGCCCTCTCAATGCCCAGTTTCACCACCGAGTGGATGGCATTGATATGCTTGAACTCTTCAACAAGGTTTTCGTCGTTCCATACCTCGGCTGGTTCATACCATCCTAGTTGTGTCGGACCGGCGGCGCCTTTTGTCACGAGTGATGTAACATGCGACCAGACTTCTTGGGTAAGTAATGGGACAATGGGTGTAAGCATGGAAAGGTAGTTTCGGAGGATCTAGCCAACAGCATCAGTCATTTCTTACAGGGTTAGTATAAGTTGGTGGTGATTGAATGCTTACATAGTACATGACTGTCTGTATTCCACGGCGTCTTTGAGAGTCCATTGGATCGGAATACAAAGAATCTTTTGTGGCATCTAGGTAGAATGCAGAAAGATCAGTGCTGGTATAGGCCATGATTATTTGAATGACTACTCCACCATCAGCCTAGAAAGAGAAATGCGGATACGTGTTTTAAAAACCTCTATTGAAGTGCAGGTTCTTGTACATCTCTGCAGTAGCTCTATTAACCTGGCACAACTGTGCCAACGCATATTTATCGGTCTATAAAACCCTATCAGCCTACAATCGGTGTAATACCAATTGGAAAGCGTATGCTCGAATACCTTCGCCAAATCAGAGTAATCCACCTCCTTCCCATCCCAATCTTCCAAATTTCCCAACAAAAATCTCAGGGTAACCCTTAACTTCCTCAAGTTTTTGTTTACACCACCAAGGATTGTGTTTCCGATACTAACATCCCTGGTGTAATCGCAGCTGGCCACCCATAGCCTCAAGGCATCTATACCGCCGATGTCCTTACCCTTGGGTTGGACGACGTCTGCAGGGGTCATAGCGTTGCCTGTTGACTTTGACATCTTCTTCCCCTTTTCGTCCAAACAGAAGCCATGTGTGACAACCATCCCAAAGGGTGCCTTAGCAGCATTGAGGTCTGCAGTGGTGGCTACTGAAGTGAGTAGAGATGACTGAAACCAACCCCGGTGTTGGTCAGACCCCTCGAGGTAAAGATCAGCCAAAGGCTTTCCTTCACGCTGTCCAGTGCGGTTTCTGAGCGTAGTCCAACTTGTGCCACTATCGAACCAGACATCCATGGTTTCCTTGCCTCGAACATACTTCTTTCCTGTCACCCTGATTGGTTCCGGCACCCATGCTTCTTCCGGAACTCCATCCCCCCACCAAGCGTCAGTGCCCTCAGTCTGTAATATGGCAATGATATGTTCAACGCTTTCCTCAGTCAAGAGCGGCTCATTAGTCTCTACATCATAGAGCGCAGGAATAGGCGTTCCCCAGGCCCTTTGGCGGGAAATACACCATTCCGAACGGCTGCTAACATAAGATGTCAATCTGGACCTTCCAGCGGGCGGGACAAATTCGACATTCTCAAGTGAGTCAACAGAAACATTTTTAATAACACCGACGTCGGCAAACCATTGCGCTGTTGCCCGGACAATTATAGGACGCTTTGTCCGCCAATCGTAAGGATATTTATGCGTGAATGTTGGCTGGAGTGCCAGAAGAGCATTCGACTCTGCGAGAATCCGCAAGATCTTATTGGTACCGTCAGAGAGAACCTCTAGTCCCTCAATACCATATCCAGGCGCCGCATCTTCGGTGAACCGTCCATTATTGTCTACGGGTGAAAATGGCTGTATTCCATGTGTCTGACAAAGGAGATAGTCGTCTGTTCCATGACCAGGAGCGCAGTGAACAAGGCCAGTACCGGAATCAGCCTTAACAAAGTCTGCTGGTAGTATCGGCTGAAGCGGAGCATCCTCTGGAAGCAAGGGATGTGAATATTGCGATCCAACCAGGTCTTGTCCCATAATGCGGTCTATCACAACCTTCGGCTCCTCATTCATGGCCTTACCAAGCTCTCCAGCTCGCTCAGATGCAACGAGTAATTTTCCGTAATTCTCAGTTTCTACAACACAGTACTCCGTTTTCGTATTGACAGCGATCGCCTTATTCGCAGGGATAGTCCAGGGTGTGGTTGTCCAGACAGCGGCCCGCAAGGTAATTCCGTCAAGCTTTCCTCCAAGTCCCGGCGATGTAGTAGTGCATATGGGGAAGGCTACAAAAGCGGCCTTGCTGCGATGTTGGTCGTTGTACTCCAATTCTGCTTCTGCGAGTGCAGTTCCCGAACTGGGACTCCAAAAGACAGGCTTAAACCGTCTATGTATCAAGCCTCTTTTGAGCATCTCTTTAAACACTCGCAGCTGGGACATCTCGTAATCTTTATCCATAGTTTTCCAATGACCGCCCCAGTCTCCCATCACACCCCATGATCGAAATTCAGCCATTTGTTCGGCGATAGTCTTCCCCGCGAGTTCCCGCGCCAGAGACCTAATCTCACCCGCATCCATCGTCTTCCCTTTCTCAGCAGCAGACGCAGCAGCAGCGTGGGCAGCCCTACCCCTGGCCTTGCCCTTTTCTCGCGGATATTTTGTGTGGGATTGTAACGCTTTAAGCTCGATAGGGAGTCCATGACAATCCCAACCAGGGATGTAAGATAAACGACGACCAGAAAGAACCTGAAAACGCCCGACAATATCCTTGAGAATCTTATTGAGTGCGTGCCCTATATATCCCTACACTGTCAGGAAATGCTATAGTCGAAATAAATTGGAAGGGGCACAGAACCTAAATGCAGGTTCCCATTCGCATACGGGGGTCCATCATGCAGTACAAACAAATTCTCTTTAGGTAAATTGGCCCCCTGGAGGAAAAAAAGAAACCCTTTGTCAATAATTGAGCTTCAGTCTCAATTCTTCATGAGCGAGAACTTCGTATCATACCTGCCACTCGTATAGCTCATCCGAGCACTTCCTTAGCAATTCCTTTGAAGAATTCTTGTTTGGCCAAATTGGCATTGCTGCCTTCGGTATTAGCAGGGTGCGCCGAAGCGCGCCCTCTACCAAAGAACCTGCTCGCAAATTCCCCATAAGAATTATATCCTACTCGAAACCTGATCGGATTGGCGGAGGGAGGAGGGGTGGAGTGAAATGTCTTGGAATGGCTTTTTTTTTCAAACGGTTCCTGAGGCTCTGATCTGATCTAATCAATCTGTCCCTGATTTGGCCTAACCCTGACCCTGTGACTACGAGGACTGTTTATGTCTCGCGTCTTCTCTCCCCACCATCACTTTCTCTTCTCGCCTCCCTTTCTCTTCTCAACTCACCATCACTCCCCCATCTCGCCTCACCATCCCTTTTGCTTCTCAACACATCATCATTCTCTCATCTCACCTCACCATCACTCTCTATTCTCAATGCCCTACCATAATATTATCAAGTTGGGAAGGGTTCTCAAACCCGGAGCCGCTCCCTTTCTCAAACTTAGAGCCACTCCCTTTCTCAAATTCCGAGCCACTTCCTCTCTCAAACCCAGAGCCGCTTCCTTTCCCGGTCTATACACCGCCCGCTCCGTTTACTTCCCTGAACATGGTAAACGTAATTTTACACACAGTTCTAAAGTAAGTCAGCCCATATGAGCAACAGGAATTGATTTTAATTGGTACTAACCGGATGATTTGCAAGATGAAAACCGAAGAAGAGGTGGAGGGAGACACCCATCATGACGACGTCACTCTACACATTCTACAAGACCGTGTTTGCACGCTTGCGAAGGTAAGATCTCATACCATAAAAACTTGAATAATTGGACGGTGTGCTATGTCGTTGGACTTTCCTCTCCTAGTATGGTCAAGAAAGTCTTCTTTTTTTTTGTCTCAGAGGGGGGAAAGGGGCCGTGTTTGTGCTGTGTTCTTTGCCCCCTTTCCAGAGAAGGGAATTCCGGACTACAGAGCACACTGTCCAATTATTCAAGTTTTTACAGTAATTGACAAGCAACTGTAAAATATATTAACTGGATACAAGGGCTATGATGTGTTGGACGGCAGGATCACCGACGGGTTTAAAGAAATGAACGCCAAGTTTGATAGTCGCTTCGATAAGGTCGACAGACGCCTCGACCACATCGATGCAAAAACCGATGGCTGGGTAAGATGGGGAGTTCGTGTGGGGTTGGGATTATTTGGCACCGTGGTTTTCGCGGTATGTCCCCACTCTAATTAAACTGTTTTCATTCAACTAATATCCCCACAGATCTACGACACTAAGAAGGAAATTCATGACGCGCAGAAGGACACCCAGAAACTCATTAGAGAGTGTGAGGGGAGGTTGAAAGGCAACATTACCGAATCCGAGCAAAAGCTCAAGTCCCAACTTTCTTTGGCCTTTGTTCGTGAGCTCAAGGAAACCGTCAGCAGCGAAGTTGGACGCGCGATTACTTTGGCTATGGCTAAGGAGGGAAAGAAATAATCTCTTTTGTTTTTTCGCCTATGGCGGCTGTTTGTCTTGTTTTTCAGGCCTATTGCATTGCGGCTGTTTGTCTTTTGTTTCTCTTTTTAGTTTGCTTGTCTCGCCCTCTTATCTGTTTAGGGGGGCCACTAGGCGTGATGCAGTGAATCACGTTACTTGGGCGAGCCGTCTGTTGTCGACATGGTACTATCATACATGATAGTACGGTACTGTGCATGTACTTTAATCTGATATGAAATCCGACACAGTCCATGCAGTTTCGACCTTGTCAAGTGTTCCCAAAAGGTTTGATACGAGTTTCTCTCCGAGCTCCAGGTTTCCGAGTTATAAAAACCGTAGACAACATTACCATCAGATTCTATCTATTGTGCTAAGAAACCTGGGCTATAGCCTGCCATTTTAGCTGACGGCATTCGAATATATTTAACTGAATTCCAGCATTACGGTGGCAAGATAGAAAGATCATAACTTCAACATAACGCAAATCCAAGAACAATCTATCAGGATGACCGCCAAACTTAAGTAATAACCGTCCTACGAAGAAAGCACCTTCCACAACCCAGAATAAGCACAGCACAGTATTACAAGTGACATCGCCCCGCAGTGAATCATACAATAAAGGAAAAATATAAGATTACAATGTCGAGAAGGATGGGAAACGACAGGGAACTCAGTAACGGAATACGAAATTTGCAGGATAAGGGAACATGACTATCGTACAGGAAATCATACACAATAGAAATATATTCATCTACTTTGTCCCTTTTCGACGAAGCTGAGAGAATGCATCAAACAGGATATTTTCCGCTCTGCGGCATTCGTCTGGTGTTAAACTTGTGCCCTCTAAGGCTCTCAATGCCCTCTGTAATTCCTCAATAGCAGCTTCTCCGCAAGTGGGCTCCGGCGCGGTTTCTAGTTGTTTTGAAGACAAGTTTCTGTGAGCCCCAATTTTCTTGGATGGCTGTGGATCCGCCTCCCTTTCAGACTCAACTATAGGCGTAACATCCCGAGACTGTCTGGGGGTGCTCAGAGACTTCTTTAGGCGCCTTGGAGTCTTAGGGGTCCTCGGGGTGTCGTGGACAGTCTCAGGTCGTGCACTTACTGAGTCTAATCGGCCCTTTCCTCGGCTGGACTTTGGTGTTCCCTCTGTGAAAATGGTATGCGCCTTCGATCCAGCGTAGGGAGTAGGCCCCACAAGTTCATCAACGTGGTCTTGGGAGTCATCAATTGACGAATTGACACTGAGCTGAGTCTCCTCAATGAATGAAACATCTGGACCGTTGTCATTATATTTGGATGACTCTTTGGTAGACGAGCGGGTACGCCTTACGGGTAAACTGGCGGTATTACGACGCTTCGGCGTGGGAGTTGCTAAATTCTCGACTGAAATTTGGGTTAGCAGAATACTTCCTTGGTAGTCAAGATAAGGGCATTTACAGCTCGGATTCTCGTCGTTGTTCGAGCCATAGTGATCGACGGCCTCTAGCTTGCGTTTGCGCGTAGCTAATTTCGGTCAGCAAAATGTGAGAAAAGATAGGACTGCTTTGACAACAAACATTGAGTGGGGGCTGGGGGCTTTGCGATGGCGGCCTTCTTCACTGATGACCTAGTGGTTGGTGGTGACATAGCAGTTTTTGGGGGCTTTCTAGGAGAGCTGGAACCCTTGGATGGAGATGAGATTTGGTTGGGTTGGGTTTTTTGTGGTGAGCACTCAGTTAGTTTACCATGCGCCTGGTAGGACGCCCTAGGTGGTTTTGACTGTGGTGCGTCGGGCTCGGCAACAGCAATAGTGTCCAACACTTTCCCCGGGGATTCGGAGGCCTTTCGAACGAAAGAGCGTCGTCTTGGCCTTAGGCGTGTGCGTCTGCGCTTTGCGGGAAGTTTGGATGCTGCACGTTCCTCTGTCATTATTTGGGCCCCAGGGCTTGATTTCCGACTTTGAGAGTTATCTGATTCTGTATTTGGCTCGCTAATGTTGGAGTTCTCTTCTTTCGCTGAAAAGGTTGGAGTGAAACAAGGTTCTGGGTGAGATCCTTTGTCACAAACTCTGCTGTTTTGAACGCGAGATATTTCAACGACTATGCTAGCCGAGTTCTTGGGCACTTCAACCTCTTCTCCACTAGAAATGCGATCCTCCGGGGCGTCAACAAAATTATCATCCTCGACAGAAGGTGAGCCGCTGTCTTGTCTCATTTCGGCCTTATTGGCAGCGTCGCTTATGATATAGATCATTTCATCTGTGTCCTGGGCCCTGGAAGAATCTATCGTGATGCCCGCCACTGGCCCTACAGGAGGTTCAACTTCAGGTGTCCGTGTTGTGGGACTACCAGTATGTTTGGGCAACGGTGATTCTGGCAGATTTGCTGGGCTGAACCTGGTTTGGGGTGATTCACCGAAACGCAATTTTCCGGGTTCTTTTGTGGGACTACGAGCAAGTTGTGTGCCCCGTGGACTACTTGTAACCTTTGCAGGATCTTTTGGTAACCTACCACGCTTGCTGACGGAATTGGCATTCAGGTTGCCGAAGAGGACTGCGGTTTCTGACTGCCTTTCCTTTACCTCTTTCTGCCTTTCGGTGAGTTGTGAATTTGAAATAAAGCTGCTTTTTCCGGCTGGGTCGGTTTCAATGGCCGCAAACTCGATTTGAGAATCCATATGTTTGGGGCGAGCGGGAGGGGTTTGTAGGTTTTTCGTACCAAGTGATCGCCTTGGGCGGGAACTGAATGAACCCTCCCTCGGCCCTGTAAGTGGCGAAGAAACTCTCGATCGGGACTTAAAGGGCGAGGCCCCAGGTCGCGAAGGGGTTGGGCTCGTCCAATCCTCTTTCTCTCGCATCAATTCCTCAAGGTTTTCTTGAGATTCGGAAAATTGTGGAGGGGTTGGGATGATCTAGGATGTGTCGGTGAGTGGGCCAAAAACAGTGTAGAGTAGGAGTTCGTACATCATCTTCCAATTCATCAGGGAACGAGGGAAGCTTTAGATCAGCAATAGGCCGCAGTCTCTTTAACGCCCCTCGGACACGCTTAGGGTAGATAATTGATTCCTGTTCACCGAAAGTCAAGTTCCATGACCTTATTGAAAGGTTGACTATGGGTTTGAACCGGCTTTCAAGACCACACTTGATGAGAGTGGCTAGGTCCGCGAGGGTCTTTCCGTCGTGCTGTGGAAGACGAGCGATAGCATCGGTAATTTTTGTCCAGGCGTTGACTATTTGTACTACACCCTCATCGTGCTAGAGAATGTAAATAAGAATAGAGGAAAGCGCGGCGGATTTGATACTAACCTTCGTCTTAACTAGTTGATCTGAGTCAAGAATCCATACCCCGGCTCCCTCCTGCGTGCGCTTGAGCAAGGCTACAAGGGATGTCTGCGGTGATCTACTGGAAAGATCGCCTAGGGCGTCTAATAAGGCTATTGCTTCGGACAGAGCCCTTCGCTCAGCACTGGAAGAATAAGATTTGCGTAGTAAATGATCTATAAGATCGTACAGCCTCTCAAGCGGCCTGAAGTTGACAGGTTAGCGTAAAATACATGAATTGGACAAACGGCTATATACTCAGTTGTGTTCGGTTTTCGCCCAAGCGCTGAGAGGGGTGTGCGGGAGGCTCCATCTCCGTGGGGTCTTGCTTTGGAATAATGGACCCTGCTGATGAGGCCCCTGCAATGTTGAAGACCCCTAGGAGGAAGGCTTTAGTTACTTGCTCAAGGAGAATTAGAAAAACTAACCTATCATAGTCGGCCGGTTGATGCCTAATGATTTCGGCAAGGGGGTCAATAATCCCAATGGCAAGATGTACATCACCTTGTTCATTTTGCACGGTTTCGCAAAGCCGGATTAGTAGTGGTTCCCACCCTGGTAAATCGTAACTATATGGAACATGAGTTATATTGTAATAAAGAGAGCAAATGTCTTTAGGACAGGAGCATACCGGCAACCCCACTCAAGCACTCTCACCGCATCTCTAAACTCCCCTCCCATTGGAGACGGACTGAGTAGTATTCTCTCCCGGGTTGGTATAGGTAGCGAGAGAGCAACTAAATCTGCAAGTGTTTGCCACATTCCAAGATCTAAGGCACTGGCATCTCTGTATGGCAGCAAGTTTGCGCATGAAGCTATTAGGGCTAGCCTCTTTCTTCTTGAGTCCTGAGAACTGCAACATTTCCAGAGAATCGCTTTAACAGAGTCGTGATACTCTTGATCCACAACTACACCTTCTGTAGGTAGAAGAAACAGGGAGATCATGTGCAAGATTGGAGAATACACGACTGTAGAGTTGTTGCCAGAAGAATACTTATGCATGGGAGTGGTTGCAGGTGCAAAGTTGCTCTCGTCATCAAGAGACAAGAGCTTCTCCGTGAATGGCAACGTCCCGAGGGTTGATAGGGCTGCATTAACCAAGAAGATGAACTTCTTGATGAAGGACTCCGAAGAGCCGTCTTTTGAGTCATTGAAGGCCGCAGGACCAGCTTTCCATATTCGATGGAATAGGGAAAGAAGTTGAGCCACGGCATCCATTAGATCTCCCGATATTTTGATTTCCTTACTACCAGCATCGGCTACCGCCTTGACGGACCTGATCCAAAGGAGTTTCGGACCGTCCTCGGTCTCGCTGGCCTTCCACGGGGTGCGTTGGAGGGCAACTTCAATCGTTTTTAAGACTATCGCGCTATTCGATCTAACCCACTTAGGGTCGAGTCTTGGAAGTTCGTTCGGTGACATAGTGGGTGGTTTCAAGGCACGGTCTTCAGACCAAGGCTTCTGGGCAGAACCTTCAAATACGGCCGAAAGTATTCTGCATCCACCTTCTACTTCATCCTTACTAGACAACGCTAACCTCTCGAGCACACCTACAACCACAACATCCCAAATTTCAGAGAGCTGCTTGTGAGGGGCATTGGGGCGAAACCCGTAATAAAGTAGAACCGATATATTGACCATCGCTGCCATCCGTGGCCGCTTAGTGTTAGATAGCGCGTTCTTCGGATCGAGGTACTGTCCGAGAGGTTTGCAGAGAAGCTCCAAAAGTTTGCGGGCTGTGGTTGGGCCGATATTCATGGCGTATATAAGTTTTTGCCATGCTATTTGGGCTTCTACCTTCACATCCTTATCTGAGACATTAAAGCAGCCTTCAATGACCCGCAGCCAGTGAGTAAAGAACTCCCATTGTTCAGTTGCTGTTACTCGAATGAGCAGAAGAACAACACCCCACATCCGGGCAACAAAGACGCCCTCGCCGTCTTTAATAAAAAGCTCGAGCCGCTCTTTAATCAATTCAAACATTCGTTTGCCATTCCCAACATCCCTGCTAAAGATGCTGCTCAAGCAACGGGCGGTAGATTTCTCACTTCCCAAAGCCCTTGGAATCTCCGCCACGCAGGCCAGAGCACGATTCCGCACCTCCTTCACACTACTCAAAAGGCCACCGAACAGGTTGTCCATCCAATCATTTACCCTCGCGAGCATAGTGTGTTTCGCCTGAGATAATAATTTGAAGTAGATGTCGATGCGTTCTCTCGTAATGGATTTTCCCGTAACCCGTTGATCAAGACTGTCAAGCGTTGTAATAATTTGATTTGACCTCTCGGAAGTCATGATGCGCTGTGGGAACCGCTGTTGGGCGAGAAAATGAAGAAGGTGATTAACGATGAGTTTAGGTGTGTGGCCATCCTGTACTCTGTCTATCGCAGTTTGCAAGAACCATGACGCCATTCCATCATCCATCGATTCCGCCAACCGGGATGTCCAGGCGAGGACGGTCAATACCTTAATCGCTTGCTGGATGAGCTGACTATCAGACTTTCCGCTCTCGTCCAGCTTAGCATCAAAATCCCGTTTTATGAACACACACAAGGAAGAGAGTTTCTCCTCCATGACTGTTAGATCCAGGATATTGTCGTAGGCTTTTATACTATGAGAAAATGTGACATAGGCGTCGATTTTCTTGCTGCGTTCAGTCGATTCAAGTGCTTGAATGGTAGATTCCAGCATCTTGGGCAAAGACTCAGGAACGGGGTGTTCGAAAGCCAGTTTATCGTCAAAAAGCGGTATCGGAGAACTGTAGGGCTTAAGAATTGACTTCAAAGACTTCGGATCTATTGCTGATCGAATAGGAGTCACGGATAATGGTGAATCTGGCTTATGATACTTTGTCCACGGGGACCAGCCGACACGCTTCTTGGGTTTCCCGGCCGCGTTATCCCCAGAGGAGGGGGGCGTGATCTCCCGAGAAGAGGGCTCCACTGGAGACTCGGTGGCACTGTCTCCAGAGCAGTCCTTTTCTACCAATCTTTTCGCCTTTGAAACTGATCGAGGGGACTCTCTCGGTGGTGTTGGAGGTCGTGGCTGCGATTGCTCAACAGAGCGTGACCTGGTTCCGGCGAAATAAGGACTCGTAGTTTCTGATTGAACCATGATCAATCAAGTATGTTGAGATGGAGTCCAACTCAGTGTTCAAGCATGGGATCAGGGGTCAATGAAGAATATGACGGATGTGAAGAAAAGCGGGGAGCAAACGGACGGAGCTGGCACCGGGAAATACGATCAGATGTATTGGTACCGAATCCGATGAACGTAGAAGCGTTCCCGAAGGGCTGCGGCGAGAGAAAAGTGTGACTATGGGGAGAGAGTTTGACGGGAAGAGCTCGTGAAGGAGCTTATAATAATCCGAAGGGGAGCGGGAGTAGCATGCCCGCATCGACTGGGGGGAAGAGGACTCAGTCGGTTACCACAGAGACTGAAGTCGCCCGGTGAGTTTGGTGAAATGGTTGCCCTGGCAAAGACGAGAGCACGCGACGCGTCCAAACTAGCGCGGGTTTTGACCCAATTAACGCGGGAAATAAATTCGCCCCTCTTTCAATTGCAGGTGGCTGTATCCGGTTAGACCAAAGATGAAATCAGACACATGCCTTGGCAAATGTCGCGATGAGACGGAATTTTAGCAGACACCCAATCAAGCCCTTTGTTCTTGGGCATTCCGGAGCTTCAACCAAATAATTCTTGAGCCTCTCCTGTGCAGCTTCCCCACAACAAGACACTGTCAACTTATTTATAGCATATTCCCCCGCGATTACTCTAGTCTTGAAGAACCTCATCGTCTATTCCCTGCTTAAGCCTATTCGGCCTCCTGTGGTGCCTAGGTCAGTGTTTCCATTGTCACAGAGCAAATGCGCATAAGCCCCTACTTAAACCCCCAGAAATCCATAATTCTAGCTGAAGCGTCCCTCCATCACTTGTTCTCAAGCCCACGCCCTGCTCGAGCTAGTCTTTAAATGGCAACACATAGCTCCAATACAAGTTCGTTGGAGGAATTCCCCTTTTATGTACCTGTAAGGCTGCTAAGATTACGGTATTGAAAAGGCAAGTTAAGCCAGGTCCAAGCCCTCGTCGATGTGTTAAAGGTAGATCTCCAAGATCATAACCTTTCGCAAGAACGTAAGTGTCCTCCTTGAACCGCTCAACATTCGGTATCTTATTTCGATGTAGAGAGAGCCACAACTCTTGAAGAGCTTAAGGTTTTCGGGCGGGATGCGAAGCAATCCGACCCGATATTCACGAAGGAAGTAAGTCACTTCGCCCTATTTTACCCGAAGTCATCTAAAGAAGATCCCAGGGGATCGGTATGCTATGCCAACATGCCTTTGAAGGGACCGACAATAAATCAGCCTTAGAAGCCATGCGATGTCTGGCAAATGCATTATTGATAGTACCCGAGACTAGGCAGATATTCGTTGAACTTGGATATGCAGAGAAGGCAATCAGTAGATACCAGGTTAGCTGTGGCCTGCCTAATCTACCATGCAATATAGAAGACGCTGCTTACATAGAGATATCACCTAGAACGATTCGTCTGATGAAGAATTCTTAGCAGGTCGGATTTTATTTCTCGCTACCTATGCGACTCCTGATATACCAAAATGGCTGGAAGAGTATAAACTCGCCAATCACCTCAATGACGTAACTAATCATTCTGTTGTTGGAAAGGTTCAAGAAGCCTGGTGGGCTAATGTTTTTGCAGGCGATCACGAGACACGGAAAAATATACTCTAGAATCAACAAGAATGCACAACCATCTGCACTGCAAGATATGGCATTCACAGAAACCGCAAAGCTGTTGTTTAACCTCACCCACTTTGCCCCTGAGAAAGCAGATTTATTCTCAAGGTTAGCCTTTCGTAACGAACCCTTGCGCCCCGACAGAATCCACTGACGTTTGTCAATAGGTCCGTTCCAAATATCTTCAAGATTCTCTGCAGAAGGACACTTCCCAGTCTTCCCCTTAAATCACCTATAACGCATCTGGTCAATGCACTTTTAAACCTCGATCTTTCATCTCAAGCTGGATGCGTATTTCCTTCTTTCAACCCCACATGTAATATCGCCAAGCTTATCGAAATCCTGGACCTTTCTGTGGAGATCCCAAACGATGAGCGTGAAAATCAACGTAATCAGCTATTCGACGAAGCAGGGGCCCCACTAATAACATTATTGAGAAAAATATTTGAGATCTCGCCCGATAAAGCTAAAAAGTACATGCATAAACGATTACTACCCTCTAACGAGTGAGTTCCCTCCTCCGCTAGGTAAGGTCATAGACTCACGCAGTGGCTGTTTCATTAGAGAACGTAAGAACCCAATAGGGAAAGATGATTCATTGGCGTCTCGCCTATTACAACTGTCCACTTCTGCTGTAGCTGTGAATATCCGACAGCACCTTGCCTCGCTGTTGTTTGAAGTTTCGAATTCGAACCCAGAGGAGTTTGTCCGTAATGTTGGATATGGTTACGCTTCGGGGCTTCTCCTAAGTGTTGGCGCACAGCTTCCCCAGTCGGTTTTGGAGGATCTCTCTACCTCATCGGACAGCTCTGGACGGATTTTCAACCCAGTTACGGGTCAGGCTTTGGATAGTGAACCACAGATAAAGGATCCCTTTAGTGAGATGACGGACGAAGAAAAGGAGCGGGAAGCAGAGCGACTGTTCGTATTATTTGAGAGGTATAAACAACTTATTCCTGTTGGGCTATAACATGGATCTGTGCTGACATTTACAACAGGTTGAAACAGACAGGTGTCGTGGATATCCAAAACCCTGTGGAGAAAGCCCTCCACGAAGGCCGGTTTGAAGAGCTGGATTGAGACTTGCGGTGCCTTTCCTTTAGAATTTCTACATGTGTTCAGGCTACGAGCGAGCGGAATATATTCTTCCTTGATTTGCAACGAGGAAATTTTCGAGTGAAATCCAAGTACTATATTGTGATATTCATGACTTTGGTGCCTACACAGGCTTCTGTTACCTTTCCCTTGCCTCAACCACTGGAGGTTCTGCAAGGGTTTGCCATCAACGAGTGATCTATGGTGACGCTCCCCTGAGCGGAATATCCTCCAACTGTAAGAAAATTCTAGTGCTAAGTAAATTAATTGCAGAACGCTGAAGTGTCTTTCTCAACCTTAATTGTAAGCGCTGGGGTCCTTACTCGTAGAAACACCGATAATTATATGGCATTTTACCAGCTGAAGCACTAGAACGTGACTTGACTGAGACAATGGAGGATAAGGGGAGTTGTGATAGCAGCCTAGGTAATGCGACTGTATGGGAAGGCTGTATAATTGGAGGTAGCTTGTGACTGGCTCAAGGAGAGAGTGGCCCTCGAAGTTGCAGATCATTTGGCTTATTGTAACTATCATATGTACCTGGAGATTTATAAAGTATTCGGATGTATTGGCGCCAAGATGTCCCAGCTTACACCTTAAACCTCGAATATTGGCTCCAATTCATCCGAATACTTTATGAACCGCCAAGTAGTATTCGCCAACAGGAAGGTTACTCCGCTTGAACCTTTTAACCAGCGAAAAAGTGACTAGAATCGTGAACAAATGACGCCATGCTACGATACTGTGCTGAGTAAAATGAGCTTAAGGGAGGAAAATGCTTCACGAATGGAGTTTCTCCCCCTTCCGTGGAATGAATGCCCTTCCCGCTTGGCTTGGAGACAGGCTATCGACACTGGAGACTATAGTCTATATAAGGCCCAACAAGAAATTTTAATTAGGAACAGTTATTTGGGGTTGGCTGGAAAAATATAGCCCTGTCTGTCCCTGTTGATGGGTCACTAGCCTTGTGCCATCTGGGCCCCGGTAGAGTACCCTATAGGCAAGAGGGACTGGCGACCCTGTGGGATGCGGGTTGTTCCGCTGAGCCTCGCCTGTGGAGGAACGAACAACGTCATCAGTGCAGATTGTGTTTTGTTTGGATTTGGGTTCCTGATATTCGATCGATTATTACGAGTGTTTACCATTGAAATTAGGAGTTTTGATTGTTTGCTTCCACCTCAGCTGTGTCAGGGAGAGGTAATTTGTGCACCCAAAGCTATTTTCCCTTTGCATAATTCCCTCTACTCGTAGATCACTCTACCACCACCACCGAAAGAGATAAGGTGTCTGGGGTGTATCGTGACACCATTCTGGGGTTGCTAAGGAGTATATATTATGTATGCTGTGGAAAGCGGTTGTGGCTGTAATTGAGGCTTTTTTTTAAACAGCCACAGAGTTTCTATGGCCGCCGGCTTGCCATAGAGTCAAGTTGAAAGGGTGTCGTGTTTCTTCTCCCGGCTGACATCGGTACCGCTATGATACTGCATACATTACAGTTTTCGAGCATATCGTCTTACCCTCGAACCACCTTCTCACGTACCCTGTTCTCTGCACAACCCTCTGCTTGATCTGTCGAAAATCAGAGATAAACCCTCTATGATTATAAAAATCCCCGTTCCTTTGTTGTTTCAATAAATAATAATAATAATCTTGGCCTTTTAATGTGTCCACTTTCTCTGGGCGTGCCAAGTCAAAGTACCGGCCCAGAAAGTTCCTTTTATAACTGGTCTCGCAGCAAGTCACTTGCTTCGACATGTCTTTGATTCCTTACAGCTCAAACGACTCCCGAAGCGTGGTTCTGTGAGTTTCTATTGTCCGTGGTCAAAGAGCTTAACCATGAATTAGCCAGAGCCCCCACTAACTATTCACCCCCCAGCCGCCACCAGCAGACACTTGTGGTTTATGATCCTCAATCACGTCAATTAGCTCTCTGTGAAGCATCTTCCCCACTTAGCCCTCCTGCTACAGTCGAGTTTCAGAGCTGTCCTTTTTGCAAACGCCCCCTCAATGATGATTCGCATCGGGACGATGGTTCTCCAAACCGGTCTGCCCCAGGTCTCGGGCATCGGACATCCGGCAATGTGGCGGAATCCGGCTTCGTTGATCAGGAATATTTCCGAATGCTCGATTCTAGGTCCGTATGTCTGGAATGTCGTTTGAGTCTAGTAATTAATTTATTCAAGTAGTATGCCAGTGACAAGTGAGGACGGTGAGCCTGAACCTGCCATGAGACAGCGGCCGCCGAGTCCGACCAGATGGAGGCTGCCGCGGGCAGGAGTCGGAGAAGAGAGTGAGGACGGAGGTATAGATGAGGAGCCAATGATTGAAAGTGCCGCGCCAGCTGCGGGTGGGATTAGTGAGGCAGCGTTCAGTCCAAAATATTTCGAAAGGCATGAGCACGACCCGGTGGTTTGTGCTTCGGATATCCGACTAACCCGGGTTATCTAGGTTCTTCGTAACAGAGAAAGAGTTGGGGAGGGGAGGGACCGGTGTTGTTCTGCTTGTTCGCCATGTTCTCGATGGTGTGTCGCTGGGCCACTTCGCATGCAAACGTGTTCCAGTTGGTATGTCTCCCTCTAAGCTACAACACGCCGGACATCTTCCTAAAACCAGTTTCTTAGGTGACAACCATAAATGGCTTGAAAAGGTTCTCATGGAGGTACAACTTCTACAACAACTATCACATACTAACCTGGTGTCCTATCGCCATGTTTGGCTTGAAAATGCTCATCTAACAAGTGTGTTTCAACATCTTTCCGAGGTTCTTACAGGTATCTGACTCAATATTTGTAGCCTTTGGACCAAGTGTTCCTTGTGCGTTCATTCTGCAACAGGTAAAACTTATAATTGCGCTCAGACAAAGACACGGCTGACGATTTGTGGGATAAAGTACTGCAATTCTGGCGACTTGCATAACTATGTTCTGAGTGCTGCTAAGCAAACCACAGAGGAACAATTGAAGGACCAGATGAAGGACCAAATGAGACGACGCTCCCGGGGAGAACCAGATCTGCGCTTAGATCTCAACAAGCCGCGCAAACTCTCGTTTGAACAGATAATATCCTTCTTTCGGGATATTGCCTCCGGGTTGGGTCATTTACATTCAAATGGGTTCATTCACCGAGATCTCAAGCCTTCAAATTGTCTGCTCAATGACACTGGGGTCCCCGGCCAGGAGCTTAGGGTTCTAGTAAGTGATTTTGGGGAGGTGCAAATGGAGAGCGCAGCAAGAAAGTCAACAGGAGCCACTGGCACAATATCCTATTGTGCCCCTGAAGTTTTACGAAAAGGTCTGTCTATATCATGTATTTCATATCTCGATTAACAACTGTAATTAACATGTCACCCCAAGTTACCCCTGATGGCGTATATCAGAACTTTACGGCAAAATCCGATATTTTCTCCTTAGGGATGATCTTGTATTTCATGTGCTTTGGTAACTTGCCTTACCTTGGCGCTGACATGATGCACGAGGAGAACGAGAACCTAGATACCTTGCGCGAGGAGATCATGGCATGGCCGGGTCTTGGTGAACAAACGGGGCTCAGACCTGATTTGCCCGAGAGACTTTATCAGTCTTTGAGGACGCTGATTAGTCCAGATCCGAGTGTTCGGCCTACAGCAGAAGAGATACTAATGGGGATTGAAATGCAAGAAGGGACCCCTTTGGTAAGAATTAAATTCACTGGTTTCAATCCCATTCGAATTGTTGGCTAATGATAAGTAGCGCCGGGGTTCTTCTGCCTCACAGAAAAAGCCAGCTATCGTTGCGGACGATCAGAATCTCGTTGGCTTCCGTCGAATCTCCCCTGTTGCAGACACTCCTCCGCCTTCAACTCCTGTGGGAAGCTTGCCCATGCACCAAGGTTACGATACCTTCGGGGGGCCCCCGAAGTCACGCCCGGCTATGAAGGTTCCTAAAAGGGCCTCGAGGCTCAGCGTTGGGTCTGGACTGGGGGAGAGTCCCGCCTCGGGCTCCATTAGCACTCAGGTTGGCCGAGATTCGGAATCGTCTTTGGTGTTGAGACCAAGGATGGAAGCGATGAAGTCACCGACAGTCTTGCCAGGAGTTGCACGTTGGGGAATAAGGACCGGCATGTGGTTGGCACGCGCCCAGTGGCATTTGGTCTTGAAATTGGGGATCTTCTGGATCAAGGTAGGCAGTCAATTTGATAACTTTGCGGCGCACGCTGACAAGTCGCATAGATTGCAACCTTGACAAGGCCGTGCTCCCCCTCAGCTACGGACCCTTGGGTTTTTTATCCCTTGCTTTCCGTGGCGGCATTGGATTTTGCAACGTATGTATCCTTCTAGCTCCCTTTGTCCGTTCTTATTACTAACTTGGTTTTCTTCCAGTCCCCCCTTCCTTGCCACTGCTGTTTTACTCGCTGTCCACGTAGTAGTCCTGCTTCTGGTTAATGCTTTTGGGTCCGTTTGCATAGCCAAAGCGGTTTAATGATCCCCACTGCCAAGTTTGAAGCACGGGTTGCGTGGGGTTAATGGCGTTGGGTTCTTCATGGGTATTCTATGCTACAATGTTCAGAGGGGATCGAACAATTAACGGTGAAAGTAGAGCTTTTGGCCTCGAGCCGAAGCAATGTGCTTGAGCGAGGCTACTCTACTTGTAGTGTAGTGTAGTGTAGTGATTGAGACATCTGTAATCCATAAGGCTCCTGATCTGTGAATTGCTGGTAATTGTGTACTCGAGCACTGAACTAGCACTGTACTAGTACCAGAACATAGCATGGATTGCTGAATGTGGAATGCTACAAGAAGACAACATAATTTCCGATGGATCAGACAGCGGAAGGGTTGTGCATAAATATTACCGCACCTCTATTAGCATCTCTCCACAATAGTTTATGAGCGCATAAAAGCCGTTAGCTGGATGAATTTCAATTCGCTGTAATGTTTATGCCTCTAGTAGGAAGATCCAATCACGATGAAGCACAATGCAAGGGCGTGGAGCAGAGCCTCCCCGGGGTCCCCATGGGCGGATGTGTGTGGGCTGGGGTCACAGTAAGGATATATGCATGAGGTGTTTGTTTACTTCGTCAACACAACTTTTCATCATCATATCATAGGATCGATCGTATATCAACATCCTCAAGAAACTAAAACAGCAACTGCTATTGTCTCTCGAGAAAAGAAAAAAATAACTAAACTTTCCCCCCAGCTTGTTGCTGAATGCGCGAGCTCTCAATAATCATGTCACTCCCGACCATACTCACATCTTCCTATTCGAGCCCCAAGCGTACAAAAACACAAAGGAAACCTCCGGTCTCGCTAGCAAACTCGACACCCTCGAATTCTGCGCCTTTTGAGGATGACGAACGATGGAAGCTGTTTATTACGACGAATAGCATGGTGCGTGTTTGGGATCGTGCTGGTTGTAATCGTGTTTTCACTTCCGGGCCCGAGGGCATTGTCGCAGCGAAGGGCGCAAAGGATGGTTCCGTGCTGGCGATTGCCGACGCTCAGGTTGTTATACTGCACAGGAGAGAGGAGGGACAGAATAAGTCTTATCGACTGAAGGGAGCGCAGGTATGCATTGTTTGAGTTCAATTTTAGCACAGGGGATACTGATTCGTCTAGCACTGCCGCCTGCTGCAGTACGATCACGAATCACAGTCTCTCTTCTTTACCGACTCTATTCATAACAGCGTCCAGACTTATTCCTTGAAGGAAAACAAAGTATTCGGGGCTGCGAAGGTATTGTTCCTCTCTTGCCCTGACAGTACTATCGCCCGTCCCCCGTCTTCCTTGCTTACCCGCCTCCTAGGCCCATCCGTCTGCCGTCGTTTCGTTTGCTATATCATGTGATTCGAATCTTATCTTATCTTGCTCCGCAAATCCCCCAGCAATTCAAGTTCACAACCGGCTATTAGCAACCACCGCTGCAGTCGTCCCTCGTGCTTCTACGGCTTCGGTAAACATCTGCGTGTTCCATCCTACTCGCCGGAACATATTTGTCCTTGCATTCAACGATGGTGTCCTCGCTGCCTACGATTATAGTAAGGTATCTGCAGGAGCCAGCGCGGGGAGAGATGATAGAGTAGGGATCGGGCAAGGGGGCTTGAAAGAGATTCATACGTTCCGCCACTTACACGATCCTAGCATCGCTGGATCATCGGGGATCACTGGAGTGCAATTTCTCCCTGGATACCGGAGTAGGGCTGTCACTGTGGGTGAAGACGGGAGGGCTTTCCTTGTAGATTTTGGTATGCGTGACACGCTTGGAAGCTGGCACATAGGGGCTCCAGCTACCAGTCTGGCTGTGAGGTCTACGGCCGCGAAGAACGGCAATCAGGATGATCCGAAAGCTTATCTCATCGCCGTTGGATCTGTCCATGGCAGGTGCTACGTCTACGACGGCCATGGAAACAAGATTGGCGAGCAAGTTGTCGATGCCGAGGGAGGGAAGGTCATTGGGGTTGAGTGGGTGAGTAGTTGTCTGCGTTCTTCCACGCTAGCCGCGCTTTGTGCCTTTGTCTGTTGATTTGACTAATGTGTGTTAGGTTGCTGGCGATATATGCATTCCTCTGGGGTTGGGGACTTGCAATCCAAATGTATACTCCCACAAACGGTCGCGCTCTGGTTCTGAACCTCCCACTAAAGTTCGAGAAGGGCTGAGGACTAGGGATGGAGGTCGTATAATCACCGAGAATCGAAATTTATCTCGTTCATCAGAGCGCCAGCCCGCTGCTAAGGGCAAGGATATCGGCGATTCCTTTCCAAAACTGGGCACGGATGGAGAACCGGAATGGGATGATGTCGAGGAAACGGTCAATCAAGGTTACATGAGACTTTTTAGCCCCGTGAAAAAGAAACGACCACCGAGGGCTCTATCACAGGATGAGAAGAAATCAGCTTCAGTAGAACAGAGCCTAGATTCCCAAGAACGAGTTCGAAAGATGGAGACCCAGCAGAGCTCCAGAAGCGCCCCACCCCTATGTAGTAGGTCAGGGGAAAAGACCCCACAGCCCTTGGCATCAGTAATAAGGAACGACGGGCCTGCGCAGACGCCGAACACTGTGACCAAAACTGAAGGGAAAACAGTGCAGAAGCAAGGTCGGGACTGGAGGTATACAAAGACCACCCAATCGTCCGTCACTGTCCAGCATGCCTCCTCCGGGGCTTCCAAAGGACAGCTAGTTGCTGACAAGACTCGTGATGGGAAATTGTTGAGTGATATTCGGTCAGTGAGAGCAAGGGTTATGGGCCAGAGTGGCAAACCGGTCCGTGGTAACCTGGCCCTCTTCGCTCCATATATGCTAGGAAAATCCAAGAAGGAACGCCCCCAAAGCCCAGAGATTGTTAGGGAGAAGAGGGGCAGTCCGGGGAGACTGGCACCCGACCCAAGGCCAGAGACGTCGAATAGAGCGCGGGCTGTTGGGGGGATAGATGGAGTTGGTAATGGGGGGACAGCTACTGCGCAAGTTGCAGACGAAACTGTTACTACTGTTGCTGACAGTGAGGTAACGGATGTTGACGATGAAGCTGATATTTGGCTGGCGGAGGGGAAAGAGGCCAGAAGGAGTCGCAAGAGGAAGCAATCTAATGCTGACCAGGTTGCTGAAACACTTTTGGGACTTGATGGCTCCAACGGGAGCAGACGGTCTCTCACTGGCTCTTTCAAAAGCCGTAAGACTGTTTCCTGGCAAGATGAAACCAGAACAATTCGGGACATTTCTCTGCTACCTGATACCAAGGACCTTTCCTTTCCTCCCGAGCCTTCGGGCCGCGGCTCTCCAAAATCTAAAAATTCTAGTCAGGATGTATCAAGCCCTCCCCACCGCCCCCCGACTACCGGTAGCTTTTCTAGATCGGCCCCCTTCTCTCCCTTAGGGATACGGTTGCCAGGACCTGAGAACGCTGAGTTGAGATCTGCTCTACGCACCATGGTTATGGAGATGCAGATAGCATTCAAATCAGAAATAACCGACATGCGGGCAGAAATGAGTGAGCGGTTTCGGCAGCAGGATGTCCTCCTTCGCAACTTGAGCCACGAGGTCCAAATGGTCAGACAGGAGAATCAAAATCTTCGACACCAGCTGTCTGAGGCAGCCGAGATGATATGAGATCGAATGATTGATTGGTGGAGGAAAGGGGGAAGGCGAAGGGTTCGGTTCATGGCGTTTTTTCTGCCTTTTTTTGTTTAAGGATGGTGTTAGACATTGTCTGGGGCTGGGCTTGGGGCTTCGGGTTTTGTATTGCTAGCATTGATGCTGATGGGGCTTCGGGGGCGGGGTGGGTTCAATTCACCTGTGTTGCTGGTTGGGGGTTGGGGGTTAATGAATTACGACATGTTAAGTAAACTGCATAAATAGATATCGAACAGTTCCTACACAAGTGGTGTTCCTACCAGTGGACGAGTGAATGTGAACCGAATGATTAGGGGTGACACAAGATTCGCTTTGTCTTATCAAAGATTAGATAAGATTAGATGGCGGGGGATTTCTGCATTCTCCTGGCGAAATATATGCTCGTATATTGTCCAGACTCACTCCTCCCCCACAACGCACCAGCAATCGGAATCCACGGCATTCTTTTGAAAATGTCGATACCTACAGACTTCAAAGCGGAGGAAGCGCAAAACTTACAAGATGTGCACCCCCTGCCCACTACATTATATACAACCACTGACCCGGTGCCCTTCCTCCACAGATCGAAAAGCAATTTGCGGTAAAGGGTATTCTCCGAGCTCATCGCCCGCTAGCCCAGTAGGTTGTAGAAGGGCAATACTGACGAATAGTTTTCCGTAGCTGTCATCCACGCCCAGACCTACTGGTCAATCCTTGAGCGGCGCGCAGGGACCGACCTGCGCCTCACACGCATGGACCAGGAGATATATGACCATCTTCTCGAGGCGTTCCCGGACTTTGGTCCCGAGAAACTGCTCAATGAGGACGAGATGAAGAGTAAATCTGGCAAAGAGAAGTGGAGGAACTTTTTAATGAGATATGAGAAGAAGGTGGGTATGAATTTCCTCGTATGGGTTGAGATGGTAAAGTGCGGAGGTGGAATTGACTATAGGGAGATAAAAATAGGTTGAGGATTACAACTTCGGCACCCTACTGAGAACGGATGCGAAGGCAGAGTATGAGAAGGATACAACTATTTTTGGTGAGCGTCTTTCCTGGCGAGGTTGGATGGGTAGTCGGTGCTGATGTGGAGCTTTGCTGGATAGTTCCTCGGATGCAGGTATGTGTACTAGTTCAACTCACCTCCTAGTTTGGTATATGCTGAATACCTGACCAACGAGAATTATAGTTCTACGCAATTGAGATTGCGCGCAATCGCAGTGGCTTGAACGACTGGATCAAAGAGGCCTATGACAAGGAGGAAGAAGCCAAGAGGCCGGAGGCTGCTGAGGAGAGCTCCACCAGGGGGCTTTGTGAGAGCTGATTTTCTAATACCTCCACTTGCTGTAGGGGGGGATAAAAGGTTTTATTGCATTTGTAGATAGATGTAGCGATTTCTTTCACAAAGTTTCTGGAATCAGTTGATTTCGTGAATGGTTTCCGGGAGAGGTTTGTTAGCAGTGATGTTGACTTGTGTTGAACTGTACAATACTAGTGTGGCTACGAGGACGGAAGTATAAGAGACCCACACACCTTGTTTGGCGTCTTTTCATTTCATCATTAACACCACTGAACCTGAAAATACCAATTAACATCACTAAACTAGGGGGGATTTCCAGGTTGAGGGCTACTCAGTCGGTTCCTGTTCTAGGTCTATACGCAACTCAATCCATTCATTTTCCTAGGAAATATAGTAAACACTGTCTTTCCTGGAGCCCAAAGGTGAGTCAGTATCACAAATCGTGACTAACCAGGGATCAGGCCCTGCTTGGCACATATAATACTGTACCAATAAAAATATATTGCAATTAAAGTTGAAAATGGCAAATATGCTAATAAAAATATTAAGTGAGGAAAAAATATAAAGGTATTTAGCAACAATTGTATAATTTTTCTAAAAAAAAAAATAGCCCTGTAACATAGATTAGGGCAACAATAAAACAAAAATTACTTATAACATCAGCAAAAAATATTTTCCCTGATGAATATCATACTATTATCCATGTGGCAGCAGGTATTGTAACGACCCTATGATAGGTAGCTACAATGACTATCACCTTAGACCAAATGATATACGAAGTGGTAACCAGAGGTGGTATGGTCTGGTGTACTTAGTATATAAAAAGGCTGGTTAACCTAGGGCAAGGTCCAGGGAACAATAGAGTAGCTTCAGGTACTCTATTAGGCAGGGTAACCTTTTGGAAGTGAGTTCGCATAAGGTCAAGAAAACAAAGAGAATGTTACAAGGGTCTCCAAGATAACTTTAGGTGTCTACAGGAGGAGTTCCAGAGGGGTTAAAGGCATAAGGGGGCAAAGTTATCCTATCTTAGGGATTTGGCCACTATTCCGATAGATCCCAGTTACCCTACTGAGGTATCCAAGTTACCCTACCTCCACTGGCAAAGTCATCATAGAACTTAGAGGTCATTTGCCTCACATTCTATGGGCTCTTAGATGTTGATGGGCGTACATGCATCTGTGCGGAGAGGTCCGACACGTAAGTTTGGGTGGCCCGAACATGCGATTGAACTTGGGCGGGTTTAGCTAACACCCCCCTTTAGCCCAAGTATTGTGACAGTGCATCACAGGCAGCCGGCTGCATAGTTGCTTGCATCAGCAAAAAAACTGCCCTGCGCCCTGTTGCATCCTGTTCGCCCCGTCCCCCGGACGTTCCAGGCGCTTATACCGTAAACTCCAGTTCTGGGTGCTTCCCCCCGGGCTCGTTTCGTCCGGGCGCTACCTTTTTCCGTCCGGACGCACCGGGTGCACCCTGGCGCAGTTTGCCTAGCAACCATACCCCCAGCGCAAAACCC
>Ga0307509_10003110_pt1 | contig 25756 bp, 22 predicted proteins | sample 10_EM_MG_FD_202245 | JGI IMG/M metagenome (GOLD analysis project Ga0307509, IMG submission 202245) | Populus trichocarpa ectomycorrhiza microbial communities from riparian zone in the Pacific Northwest, United States - 10_EM | ecosystem: Host-associated > Plants > Roots > Unclassified | place... | reverse complement strand
AGGAGGGTGTGGCCTGTTGTGGAAAACCAGGGCGTTGGGGAGGAAAAGGGGCCTGAGCGGCTGACGGAAGACGGGAGGCGATGTCACGAAGAGATGCTTGGAGTGGGGCGAGGTTCGGGGGTTGTGGGGAGGTGTCCAGGTTGGCAATCCGAGAGGACAAGTCGTGGATCTCAGTCGAGAGAGTCTCCAGAGCAGTTGCTATGTGAACGCTCGATTGAAGCGAGGTGCAAAGTAGAGGGAGGAGCATCTGCTCTCCGATAGAGAGGGTAGAGATGTTTGCCGGAGTAATGGGGGGAAAACCTGCAGCAGGGAGCCCCAGGTCGGCGGCTGTTTGGTGGAAAATCGAGACCAGGTGGTCTAGGTTTCCAGTGGTCGGTAGGGGAGAGAGAGGGGCTGGTGTACCAATTCTCGAGGGGCCGCCTGGGAGGGAGGCCATGTTTGGGGATGAGGGTGGGGACGCGAGGCCCAACAGTGAGGACGAAAAGTATGGGAGAGGAGATCGTGCGCAGAACGACGTGGTGTTGAGAAATGTATGGGGGGGGAAAGAGGGGAGCGGAAGCGTGGAGCTATCAGCCGGTCCGCCGATGCTATATATAGACCGGGAAAAATCCTATATTGCCTATTGGCTTGCCCGGCCCGGCCCGGCCGAGGCTTAGCCAGACCTGCAGGCTCGGGCTATGCTAGATCACCAGGAATTATGATAGGCCAGGCCCGGCTTTACCGAAGCCTGGCCTACCTGGCCCGTTGGGAACACTGATCATTGATGGTATATTGAGACACCTTCCGCTCTTTGTTGCTCTCGCTGTTGAAGTGGAGGGGTTATTGATTCTGCTTTATGATATTCTTGGGGACGGAAGAAAAGCGGGGTCAGGCTGAGGAGAAGCGCGGATAGAGTTAAGGCAGCGTCGTGGCTACAGCTATTTATAAGGTGCAGAAGAAAATCCGAACCAAACCATCCCAAAGGTGTAAAACTAATGTGATTCTTGAGGCTATTGCATCGGTACTACGGGATGAGGCCCCGATACAAGTCTACAATGAACCAAGAACGCCCAAAGAACTTTTATAGGACAGGGATTATTTGTGTAGGAATTCTCGTTATGCTATAGACTCGCTTTGCGCAAAGTGCTGTATGCCAATACGGTACTGGTAAATGGCTTGCTTTCTCCGCTTTTTGTTGTATTCCTAGCTTGCATTTCTTCCGTTTAAATACATAGATCTTGCTTTTCTTGTTCTGTTCGTTGATCCTCCTCCTACGGTACCGGTAGTCCCGCGCTAAAAGTGAGTGAATTTCGGCACAGACGAAGGTATTGGACAGTGTGTTATGTGGCCCAAAATTCCCTTCTCTGGAGAGAAAGCAAAAAACTCAGTAAAAACACAGCCCCTTTCCCCGCTTTCCGAGACTGAAAAAAGACTGCTTGGCCTTGCTGTACTGAGGAAAGCCCAACGACATACATAGCACACCGTCAAAAAATTTACGCTACACGAGTGGGTCTGATGGAAGGAGATAAAAGGTGCCACAAACACGAGTGAGACGTTCCTTTTGTTTGAAAAATAAAGAGGAAGGTACAGATTATGCGCCATAGGCCAGGAGCGGACTCCCTTCATTAATTTCCATTCCCACTCACACTAAACCAAGGTTTATATCTAAGTTAAATCTGCCAAAGTTTCGCCAGCACCTCCCACTCCGCATGTATAAAACAGTAATCTACGAGATGATAAGAATGAAATGATAAGGAGGGACTGATAAAATCGAGAAAATAGAAGAAATGAGTATATCTCCCGTGACCTTCCTGCCAACCTTCTCACATCCAGGAAATGGGCAGTCAATCCCCTATACAAGGTGTATCACCTCATGGTGTCGATTGAGCGCTTGTTTGGTTCGGAACGGGGTTGCTCAGGGACAATTACGTGCGTTATGTGTAGGACGGACGGGAGCAAGTATGTGGACCGCTCCTCAAGGTTAGTTTATGTGAAAGATAAATGTAGAGTGGAAGGGGTACAAACAGACTGCCAGAATATTCAGCTGTGGCTTAGCCTAACACTTCATAACGCCCGCCTTTCTAAACCCGTCACAGCGTGTCACCCGCCCACCTCGCCCCACTCCTAGCGTCAGGGTTCCGAATGGTCCGAGCAATACAGGACTGGACCAGCTAGTCTGGTCACAAGTGAAGTCTAGTCCAATGGTGGAAATTAGACCGACGGGATGGTCAGGATTAGCAGACCAGACTTGGCCAGGACTGGTCTGACCACGCCAACCAAGAAATAGGATATGCACGGCCCTTTGACAGAATTAGCATGCCTTTTTGCATTTTGCTACTTTATCACAATATATTACGTGCAAACAAAACTTTTCTTAAATAAACTCATTCTTTCCATCAATTATACTGTGGAATCTCAGGAGAGTCAGAGTGATAATAGTGCTTCGCTTAGATTTGGGGCAGGGAAAATAGATTCCCAAGTATCAAATTTTTTCAGACCGCAATATGAGTGATATTACGTGACTATGCAATCTTTTATAAAGACTGGTCTGGGACCAGTCCAGACCAGACCGGACCACCAGAGTTAGTCAGGTCCAGTCATTGACATCAACCTGGACCGAGAAGTGTGGTCCTGCCTCCAAGACTTGACCAGTCGGACTATTCGGAACCCTGGTCTTTTGGCAGATTGTGTATTTTTGTCATCAGGGTCTACTGAGGGGGTCGCTTCTCGACGAGAGCTTACCACTATACCACTATCTCGGTATCTAGGAGACAATTTTGGAAGCCTTAAGATAAGGTCTAATTATTAGAGTTTTTATAATACTACGCTCGTGTAATTCTGTCCAGTAACATACTTCCGTCTAAGGGCCTGTTTCGCAAAAATGGGACCGTTCCGTTGGGCGACCGTTTCTGCTGTGAAAATTGGCTTTCTTCCGTTTTGAAAAGGAAGGAAAAGGACGATTTGTATGGGGGAACGTAACGGAACCGTTGTATCCAAACAGGCCCTAATTATTTGGCCGAGGCGTTTTTTTTGTGTGCGACTATCCTGGGTTGCTGTCATCTCTGTTGTCCAGTCTTTTGTGTTTCCCGATATCCTATCATTGTAGTCTCTGTTACTTACTAAGCCTGCTGATAAGACATCGCCCAGGAACCGAATTTAGGGTGGAACGAATTTGAGGGTTCCCCGATAATATCGTAAAAACTCGTTAAATTGGGTATCCGGGATCGGATACCTAGAACTCGCAATCTGTCACAACCCACCCCGAAAAGGAACAGTGTTTTCCAGACGGGGCATAGCCTGTTGAGGCTGGGCTTGCTGGATCTCATTAATTGGTATTCTTTATCCCGCTAACCTACTCTACTAAGCCTATTGTACTGTAGCACGGCAATCCCTCTGAGATCTCGGATGCCCAATATAAAGAGTTTTTACTGAAGCGTTCTTGGTTCTGCACTGGGATGATACTCCTACAAACACTCACGCACATGCACGTTGCTTTCACACTTATTGGCGCTCAGGTTCTTGGGTCATTGGCTACAATCGCCGCCCGAGCTACCGCGCCGAACAACATTGGTCCCGGGGATGTGTTGCCCGACTTTAGCTCTTGGAGATTGGGAGACGACGGGGAGGTTTTCCGGAAGATTTATTTTTAAGTTGGGCTAGGATTTCAGGGTTTGGTTTGTGTGGGGTATTGTAAGTTTTTTAGGAAGGAGCAGTTGACGAAGCCTTGATGGGGTTTGTAGTTATAATACCTATACATAGACTAATACTTTGTATATTACACCCTTTCTCTTTTTTCTGCCCTGCTTGACTTGATTATTTATTTATTTTGTCCTAGGTGGAGTTCTTTTGTTTCTTGCTTGTTGCATAGCTTGAATTCCCTTTTCTTCTTCCGGGCGTGGATTGCATTTGGCACGGGATAGATTTTCCTTTGGTATTGCATGATTGGGGTTTGGGTTACGCTGCATTACTACGGTAGAGCAGATTTAAGTTAGTATGATAATATAATAAGCCAAGTTAAATAAATAGCCCGAGAGTCTGATTCGGTATCTGTGCTTTTGGTCGGTAGAGTTGAGGCGTTGTATTATATCCTGGGGGGGGAGGCTTGGAGTGTTTGCGATCGGGCTGTGAGCATACTATCGCAACTCCATGCGAAACCACCGTTATGTTAGCATAGTAAGATTAGTAAGATAACGGGCGAGATGTTGTGCCGGGAATTATTAACATACCGATAACTCCTAGAATCCAGCATCTCACCCAGCTGGAGATGGACAATTCGCGTTTATGCTCACACGGACACGAAAGCGGCACCCCGCTATAAGTTGACAAAGGCCAGGAATTTCAAGCTTTTCTTTCCTGGTTGCAGGTGGGACGCATTGCTCGAGTATGGCGAGTTATGAATAAGCACCGAAGTAGTACAGGAATTAACCATTTCGAGCATTTAATCAGATTTCTTACATAAGGCTATTTTACTTGCTTACACTAACGGTACGGTACTCTATCGTTCAGGGATAATCGGAGGAGGAGGGTGTCTCCTCTGGAAGGCGTTGTGTGGGTTCCCGAATTGCGGTATTAGTTTTTTAGGCAGAACTACTAAAAATATCATTCCCCCAATGAAGGAGAGTCTGCAAAGATGTAGGAAGGAGGTCCACAGGTGGATGCACGTTGTACTAGGGCGCATGGGATGGGGATCTCACAAAGTCACAATAAGTTATAGTTCTTGGACAAAACTGATCGTTGGTGAGCCCAAGTACCCCCTAAAACACACCAAAATCACCCAATTTGAGGGTCTTGTAAATAGCTATTACCACCACCACCTCACAATTAATTGAGATGAAGAATATGTCAATGTTCAGCCCAGAGCTCAGCGATACTAGAATTCTCATCTTTATAATGAATTCCACAGTTTTGTGTCTGGTGCAGGTCAATGAGGGCAGCTCATGGAGATCTAGGCGCCAAGCCAGGAGAATTTGTATGGTGACCTTTAGAAAAAGGTACTTGATTTCAAAATCGCCAATTTGGAATCATCGCAGTTCACCCAATATTACCCTATTTCCTTCAATATTTCAACTTGCAGCTTGAAATCGACAGGATGGCCATTCCACTGTGAATTGATCATTTTTCACAAGAGATGATGGAGTTCTCATGCTCTAAAAAACGGCATTTTTGGTGTAAAAAGGGCCACCAACGATGAGTTTTGTCCGGGTGCTGTACCTATGCTAGAAGGTTCGGCTTAATATCTCGGGCTTTGTCAGATTTCCCCCGACTGAAGAACACCCGCTCTACGTATCCCTTTGCGAGCAACTTGTTCACCGTAGAGAGGCATAATGTTTCCCGACAGGGCAAAGTCGGTCCCTGGCGCAGCGAGCATTCACCATTTACAAGTGTATTGGGCCGTCTTTAGCGAATCGGGTGGTTTCGAAGCATGCTTCAAGGCGCCTTGCAAGCCAGCGCTCGTTGTGCCGGCTGCCTGGTGCCTCGCTAACGTATTGGACCGGGAAAGTGGATTGGCTGAAACGCACCAAAAGGTGGCAATATGGAAATCTCAAGTAGCGCATAACACTGAGAAGATGTGATTCAGAAGGGCGGGAGATACCTGTGATAGCGCACCGTTTTGGATTCGCCTTCCCTTTGGTGAGTATTTGTGCAAAAATCACATACAAACCGATTCTCTCACTTCCCGTACATAGGTGGGGTAAATTTAGGAAAACATGAAGCAATGCGATGAGGGGTGGGGCGAGATGCTTTGGTCTTGGCATGCAACCTCTGGGATATTTTCAGCTGAATGGATTCCGTGTGGCTGCCCCGCCCCCGCTTTCATAATCCCCCCTCCCCTTCGATAAGGAGAAGAAAGAAAGAAAGAAAGAATCAAACTTCCCCCCCACCATATATAAACACTGGAGGTTCCTCCACTCCACCTCATCGTCAACATTGGTCGCTCACTACAAAAGTTAGAAATTCGTCAAACATGGCAATGAGCACGAGGACCTCCTTCCTCTTTCTCTTCACCATCCTCCTATTCCTAGCCCTTGCATCTCCAGTCGCCGCATTCGGTGCAAGGAAACATCACGAGTATCGCCAAAATTGAAGGGAAAAACTGGCGACATGGGGATATTGAAGACACGCTAAAGACATTGCTGGCGCTTAAAGGCGGGAAATGGACTGCTATGAATGTTCGACGTGTGTATTTTGGGAATTGGCTCAGAGATTACTCACAGGCTTTGGATGTTGGCACTCTCAAGAGCGTTAATAAGGATACCATTCGTATCCTGGTTTGGGTCTTGAGCTTTTTGAGCTTCAGCTATGCTACGGGAGAGTTTGAGGTTACGGAAGAGAGATTGGGGGTTTATCGGCCTGAGGGGGTTTATCGGCCTGAGGAGCATATCGGTTAGTGGGCTCTTACTCAATTGTTTGATTTGATCCCCATTACATATATTTGCTGACAACGATGCAACAGACAACCCAAAAGATTATGCAGACAATATGGATGCACGTCACTATGACCCTCGTCTCCGCCCTCCAGTCCACCAAGCAGAACTAGCCATAGACCCCCTAACCGGAATGAAAAATTATATCGCCAACGAAACTGGAGGATGGGCAACCTCTACAGGATATGTTAAGCACTCCCTTACCAGATCCATCCACTTTGGCCGTCTCTACACCTCCGGCGGCCACGGAGTCGCCGGTCGCGAAGAGGACCTTTGTGAAGCTCTACGCTGCCTTGGGCAAGCATTGCACTGTTTAGAGGACTTCTCCGCACACCAATTACGTGGAACTGACCCTTCGTGAGCTTGGGTTCCATAGCGTCTTCCCGCACACTGGTGTGGGCACAGAAGTGATGGCGGGCTTGGGCGCCGCAACCCCTGCTCAGCCCGGTGCGCCTCCGTACGGTGGCTACGCTGGCGGGCATCCCGTGCACCAACAGCCCATGGGTGGGGGGCCAATGAAGCGCGTATTCCCACTTGTAACGGGTACCTTTGGAGCGGTAGACTTCTTGCACTCCGTCCTCGGTGAAGCCCAAGGCAAGTTCTCTCAGACAGAGGTAGACGAACTAGATGCCGTCCTTGGAGAAGCCCGCGAGCAGCAAAAAAAGTCGGAACGCAGCGGGCAAAAGAGTGTTCTACAGGGCCTTCTGCAGCAAATTCCTAACCTTGGTGGTCTCTCTGGCGACGCGGACAGACTGGAAGCGCAGAGCAATGCTAAAGAAATGGAGAACATGCACATCTCCCCACACCAGTCCCGTGGGCCGGCGGGCGCTGGCGCCGTTCCTCCCTCTGGCGGCTTCGACCCTGTAAAGACTGCGCGCGACATATACCCGATTCTTGAGTTCAGAGATAAAGTTATGCGTAGCATTGAAGAGGTTATAGAATCGATCCCTGGCCTCTCCGCGCTCGTTGAGAAGGTCTCTAATACGCTTTCACTATTCGTACTCTCGCTCTTAGCCCCCTAAGTCCACCCGATTATAGCTCAGGCCTCCCTAGAATTAAGAATGGGCTCCAGCGCCGTCGTCGACTCCTCAGCCGCGCATCAGTACGAGCCATGGACCATACCGACATGCACGGACCCAACCCACTCCCTCCTATCAAAAGACCACTTCTCCAATAAACTTAATACCCCCGCTGGAGAAGTAGCCAGCGCAATTTTAGCATACGCAGTCCCACGCATAGTCTACGCCTGGGAGAACCCCACCACCCCGGTGGAAATGGTCCTCCACGACGTCACACGCGTATTCCACCACCCGGCACTGCGCGATCCGAATGCCGAGGTCCAGACAACAATGTTCAATACCCTCGCCGCATGGGTCGAGCGCCTGCGCGACAAAGGCGCATCACTGAACGACATACTATCTAGCGAGGGCGTCCGCGTCAGGAGGAACCACGAAGGAGGGGTATTCGCCGGCGGTCACGAAGGTGGCCACGGAAAACTCAAGAGCAGCGAATGGGACAAGGCCAAGAAGAAGAAGAAGGATAAGGACTCTAACAAGGATAACTACGCTGGCATCCCGGGAGTCTCGTCGAGTGGTGGGAGTGTGAGCGTTGGGGGAGTCAAGATTCCCGGTCCCATTGGCGGAATATTCGACGCTGTTGCGGCTGGGTATCAGGATGGGGGAGGCGGTGGCTCCTCTAGTGGGAAGTACAAGGAGGAGAAGTACCACGATAAGGAGAAGAAGAAGGAGAAGAAGGAGAAGCACTACGATGAGTATGATAGGTATGTTTCTCTCCTCTATCTATTCACCAGCGAACGGCCAGCGTACGGCTAACAGATCTTCCATATTAGGGACAAAAAGGACAAAAAGGACAAGGATAAGGACAAGCACAGGGACAAGGACAAGAAGGATAAGAAGGATAAGAAGGAAAAGAAGGACAAGAAGCACTACTCCGAAGACGAGGACTCTGAGGACGAACGTCGTTATGGCAGGCGCAGTGGGGAGCATGGGCATCATGGCGGACATGGTGGACATAGGTATCAAGCCGGGTATCAGGGGTACCCGGGGGGGTATCCAAGTGGGTATTAGGTTATCCGATTGCTTGGTCAGCTGGTTTGAGGGTATCGTCGTGTTATGTGTTTGGTTTGAGTTCTATTTCCTTTCTTTTTTTTGAAGCTATGTCGTTTTGGGGTTGGTGGTGCATGAAATATCACTTGGTGACCGAAATTATCGTGGTGTAATAATGATACCGCAGGGCTGGTTCTATGACTCGTGAAGCCCGACATCAAAATCGGACCCAGCACCCTGAACCAGCTCACCACAATACAGGAGAATTTTTGCGTTCCTACGGTATACACCTACCAGCGCACGGCGCTCACCCCAATACTTGTCACAGCCCCTGCTGGCTACCGGATAGGAGAGTGAAGTGGTGGTATAATGGAACATTCTTTCTCAAACTTCTAGGCTGGTACTGTGCATAGTATAACGAGTTTTAGCTTCACCATATACCCTCCCTGAGTGCTTCTCGCCAATTGGAAACCAACGCTTTTGGTTAAAGTGCATTTGGTTTGTAGTTAGTCTGGAAGCTGGGCAGTTATTTCCTCTAGAAGGAAAGGTAGAGCATGCAAGTGATTTATGATGAGGATCTGTTACCAGGGGATTATATTGGCTTAGTGCTCACGGAGAGCCTAATCATGATATGATTTTGTTCCCGAGGGATCGATCGGTGGCTTGAGGGGTGTTCTTAATCTTAGGTAGCGCAAAGGACCGTGCTCAATGGATCACCATCTTATCTTATGACAACTCCTTTGAAAAAAAAAAGCACAAGATTTGCTGTTCCCATGATGCTAAATAGTGCCTTCGAGACCTCCCCACAGCAAACCTCAAAGGACATTGAGAAATAAGGATCCATCGCCCCTTACACCATTTGCTGAAGAGCGCTTCGGGTTATCAATTGCCCCCTAATCCACATCTAGCTTCCACAAACCATCCCCCAAATAATGAACCGTCTCGACTCCAACCCCTTTATTCACTTTCCTAATATTGTCAGTGCTCATCTTCAACATTCCCACCATACACGCATTCTCCTTCCTCTCCGCATTGACCGCAACCACCATCCCGGCATCATATCCCTCACCCTCGGCCGGTAGCCTCGCCCCAGGCGAGGTTAGGCCCGGACACATCAGCATCGCGCCTGCCATCACAAAGCGGATGGCCCCGCGATCGATCTGCACGGTGGGAAAACAATCGGGGAATTTATGCACCAGACGAAGTGAGGGGAATAGCGCGTCATCATGGTGCTGGAAGAAGAGGACTTCATTGTCGAGGGAGTAGAGAGAAAGGCGTTCGGGCGCTTTCAGGAGGGAGAGCTACGACTTCTTGGGGAGGATTTCGTCGATGTGTGGTGCTAGGAGGGGGAATTGCTCGACTAGCTTTGCTCGGAGGGAGCGCTGGACGGAGGACTTGAGCTTGGTTTTTGACGATCCGGTGAATCTGCAGATGAGAGTTAGCTTTGGTCCGTATGAAGAGGGAATAATCCGGGCAAGTACCCTTTTTTAAACATGACTGTTGTTGCGGAAGACGGAGCCTTCCGGGGTGTGAATGAGGGGCAGATCAGAGGGTGTTTGGCGTGGTGCTAGCACGCTAACCCCGCGTTTCTGCTGGGTAACTACTCGGGTACAGCCTGAACGCACGAACCACCATGATCCTCAACCTCACCTCTTTAGCCTTATCACGGCTCTCGTCTCCACGACCCAAATCGCAATCTGTCGCTTAGAGCTCACTATTCCCCTCCTCCACAGCAGTAAAAAAAAACTGCTCCTAGCCACCGTTTTACAAATATCCACCGCCAAAAATGTCGGAATATTGGAAGTCAACACCCAGGTACTACTGCAAACATTGCAAAATGTACGTAACCGACACCCCTCTCTCGCGCAAAAACCACGACTCCTCCCCTAAGCACCAAGGCAATCTGAAGCGCTTCCTCCGCGACCTCCACCGGAACAACGAACGCGAAAAAGCCGCCGCCGAGAGTACCAAACGGGAAGTCGCCCGCTTGAACGCTCTCACTGGCGGTCCCTCCACCTCCGCATCTTCATCATCCTCGTCCACCGCCGCTAGACCGCCACCGCCCAAACAGCCGGCAGGAGTCCTCACGGATGGGGAGAGGAAACGCCAGATGAAAGAGCTCGAGTCTTTGGGTGTTGCATTGCCGGATGACTATCGCGCCGAAATGGCGCTGATGGGGGAGTGGAAGTCGGCGGAAGTTGTGCCTGATGTGCCTGAGAAGAAAATGACAGAGAAGGAGAAGGTTCAGGAGGATATCCAGCAGGACATGAGGCGAAAGTTTGACGAGGAAGAGGCGAAACGGAAGTGGAAGGCGCTGGACGAGGATGAAAAGGCTATCAGGGGCTTTAAGATCGAGACCAAGTCGTATCCGGGGATGGAGGATGAGGATGAAGAGGGCTTAAGGCGATTACTTAAATTGAAAGGGAGGGTGAAGGAGGGAGAGGCCCAGGAAGAGCAGGGGGTTAAGCTGGAGGGAGCGGATTCGGAGGCAGGGTCTAAGATCAAGGCTGAAGCGCCAGACTCACCGCCAGGGGTTCAAGTCTCCAAGGGTAACGATGATGCTGCGCTGGAAGTAAAGAAGGAGGAAGGTACTGGAGTGGTATTTAAGAAGCCCAAGGTCAAAAATATCCGCAAGAAGTAAGATTTCTTGTTGTTTCCTCTTCTGTTGTAATATAATACTAGTAGATTCATGTACGATAAATCAGCAATGGTTTAAGACTGGTGATTGCTTTTTTTAACACCCCTTGCAGTACTTTCATTTACTTCGGTAATGTCTTACTCAGCCGGTCGCTCTGTCGCATGTGTGGCCTAGGCCCATTACCTAATTAGCCACGAGTTGATCCTGGATCCTCAGATCCTAGATATCCTTACTGAAGTTTCACTGATTATGCTCTGTTGGAAAGCGTTTTTTTTTTTTTTGGAATGCACCCCCTAGCCAGCCTCTCTTCCCAGAACTCAATCTAGCGTGCTCTTCATATAACCCTAACCCTGCCAAGGTGTGGCAGCCAGCAGATGTCCTCCTGTCTTGAACGTCGATATAATCGTAGGATTGGGTTGAAGATTTTTAGAGCGGTGGGACGAAGCTGAGAGTTCGGAGCAATTCATCCTCCTTATTACGGGAGCCACACTAGTTAGCAACCATCACTCACTCTTCTGGATCATTATTTCTCACTCGGTGGGAAATATCACCTCCCCTATTATGGAAATCGCTTTATTTTCTGCGGCCAACTTTCAAGAAAACCCCAAAAAATACCATCTAAGAGGCCGAGGGATGTTTAGCAGACCGCCGGGAACACAAGCATGTCATACTCGAACCGTGGTCGAAAATATTACGCTGGAGTTATGGGGACTCCTGTAGCTGGCATTCCGAAGCACGGCGAAAATCGAATTCCCACTGCATAAATGTCCCTTCCACGGTTTCTGCCATCTTCCTGTCACTGGGAGGTTTGTCGAATGTACACACGGGTTAGAGACTGATTGTGTTGGCTTAACGACCAGAGAATTAACGCTCCCAGGGAAGGACGGGTCCATCGATTCCGAAGAGGAATATTATGCGGGGCACTGAGTACCCTTAAGGGCTCTAGACGGGAGATAAGCGGCAGCGTGCAGTAGACAAATCTGGTTTAGGGTGTGCCGAAAGCCCCAAACTTTCTCTAATAAGAATATTATCCGATCTCTCTTAGATATGAAATTCTCTCAAAAAGAATATCTGATTTCAATACTGGTGTTAAGGGCTATGATGCGACTCTTATATTATGAAAATGTTGCCCGCTCCCCTGAGTATATACGAGTGAGATAATTGAATCAAGGTACATAATCTTTCCTCTAAGATGTGTAAGAAAGCAACCAAACTTTATTCTCCAATTTTACGTGCTGGTATGATGCGCAGATCTTCACCCTTACTTACTCCCCGAACTCGAAAAAGTATCTGCTGGGCCTTAGTAGTGGTGACAGCAGTGGATGGTGGATGAAAAGGTATAGTAAGGTAGCAGACACGATCCAAGATACTCCTGGTACACTACTGGATGGAGGGATATTTTTTTAAGGCAATTCGGCCTTCTTATTTCAATTTAATAAAGTGGTATTAACACGAATAGAGAGGCAAAGCCAGAAGCAAGCCGACATGAAAACCCACAAACAAACCAACAAGCAAACCAATCAACCTTGGGGCTCTAGCCTCTCTTACCGCCCAAGTAGTTGTCAAGTTTGTCATTAATATGGTCGAATCGGGTAGTGCTAGTCTTCTCAATGGTTTCCATTTTTGCCATAAGAATATTTTCACCATTAACAGCAACATCCTCAGCATGCTTTCTTATCCTCTCTTCATGAGAGACATCGTAAGAATAAACCTTCAAGATTACCTAAGGTATGTGTATTAGCGGATATCGTAGAAATAGAATGCAGGTCATACACCGAGAAATCTAACCAGGATTGTGCCCACACCGACAGCAAGCACGCCTCTAAAATTGTTTCCTGTGTGATTCTTAAATTCAGCCAGGTTGGTGATAGAATCCGCAACACGAGTATTCGCAGTGGCAATATCCTAATGTTTGTTAGACTTCTATTCAGACAAACATGGATGACAAGTTCTTACTGCCTGCAACTGGTAAATTGTATCGAGCCCCACTGGCACAACAGTGTCCAGTGTTCCCAAGCATCCAGTCCGTCCGTCTTTTGCCTAGGACGGGACGAACGCTAATTGTGAGGCCTTTGGACGGGACGGACGCCAAATTGTAGTCCGTCCTAACCCGTGCCCGGGACGGACGGCCGGGCCCTATAGGTGTCTCAGGTGGCGCAATTTTCCGGGTAACTCCGGATGACGGCCGGGCCCTACAGGTAATTGGCGAGGACTGCATAAGACGGGTGAGGACTGCGGATGACGGGTGAGGACTGCAGATGACGGGTGAGGACTGCAGGTAATGGACGGGCCCTATAGGTAATTCGCGAGGACTGCAGAAGACGGGTGAGGACTGCGGATGCCGGGTGAGGACTGCATGTACCGTTCGGGAGTTCCCGATCCGTAGAGGACTGTAGGGACCTACAGTCACCCTCTTAGACGGTAGTCTTTCCCAAAGGACGGACGCCCTTGCCCTACAGCTTGAGACAGACGCCCGGGACGGACGGGACTGGAGTCCTGTAGGTGCCTACAGGGCGGACGGGACGCTTGGGAACACTGGCAAGAGCTCTTCCTCTTCTTCCTTCCCCCACCGTTCTCACGAGGTCCTTCCTCTGCTATAATTTTTCCACATGAGTATGACCCCGTCCTATAAAACCCTTCTGCAATTCAACAAGTTTTCTCGCGCCAAGGAAAGGCTCATTTCCCCATTTTCCGCCAATTCCAAACAGGAGACCCGTGGATCAATTCCCTTTCCTCACCATCCCCCTTACTCACAATGTTCTTGAATCTCTTTGGCTAGGCTGTATACGGCCTCTTCCAACACAAACTCTACCCTGTCGCTGGCATTGTTATCCTCACACTTGCTTACTAGACGCACTCCTACTTGAAAAGTCCCTTCCGTGCGCAAAAGATCTCTGGCCCATTCCTAGGCAAGTTTCACCAATGCCTATCGCTGGTACTATACTATGCTGGCTCAGGGACATGATGGCCCTGCACAAGAAGTATGGTCATATTGTGCGGATTGCACCGAACGAGATCTCGGTTTCGGATCCTAATCTTAGGAATGTGATCTATGGTTTTTCACAATTATAAGAAAGACTTCACCTTCTTCAAGAAGTCGCGCTTGTATGAGATTGGGTCTGCCAATCAAGATTTCAGCTTTGTTTTCGAACAGGATGCCGGGAATGCTCGACTGGGAAAGTACCATATGTCGCATTTTTACTCGGAACAGGGATTGCTTGATCTTGAAGAGAATTTTGATAAGGTTTTTTCTCCCCCTCCCTCTGCTCTTTCAATTTGTTATGAATTTCTATATTGATTGCAGTGGAAAGGCGGTGGAGGAATTGATTGAAGGTCTTGACAAACACTATGTGAAGACCGGAACTCCTTGCAAGATGGCTGATTGGACGGAGTTCTTCGCTTTGGACATAGTTGCACAGATTACGGCAGACCAGTCTGCAGGGTTTTGCCTTGCTGGCAAAGATGTAGACAATACGGCCTATGTAACGAGAGTTATCTTCAGGACCATTGGTGTTCTTACGCAATTGCAATGGGCATTATCAGTTACTTCCCGTGCTATCCGTGGGAATATTTTCCTTAAGGTCTTGATAACCCTTTATCGCAATGTGTTGCTCTTGCCGACATTTACATTTGAAACAGGAACTGTGGGTGTTCTTGATAATCTTGGGTTCAAGGATGATGGCTGACAGTTAGGGAATAGGCGGATCTTAAAACCCTCAAAGAGAAAAGTCCCAAACACTTACTATCAAAGTTTTATAATGCACAGAGTAAGATGAGGGGACATTACCCCCACGGCAATGAAGCGGAAGGCACAACCATTCAAATCTTCAACTTGATGTATATACTCCACTCACCCCCCCCCCAAAAAAAAAAAAAAAACTCTGTTTTTCGGGAGATTAACAATCCTTCTCCACAGTGCCGGCGCCCTAGGAGTAGTCCCGCATACCCAAGTTAGAGTGATCCACGAACTCACCCTTCACCCGAAAATCGTGAAACAAATTCGCTAGGAGCTTGTAACGACAGATAACAATTTCAGCCTTGACGACTTCCCCCGCTACAACCGCCGCGAGAATAAGTACCCAATCTCCGAATCCGCTATGTGCGAAACTAGTATCCGTCTCCACCCCGCCGTCTCCTTCTCCCTTTCCCGCAAAGCTCCCCCATCCGGTTGCCAACTCCACCAATACCACATCCCGCCAGGCTTCAACGTCGGCATGGCCTCTTACCAAGTCAATTACGATGAGGCCTACTTCGGCCCGGACGTGGCCCAATTCCGCCCAGAGCGCTGGCTGGAAGACCACCCAACCGCGATGCTTGATGGCGAAAAGCGCAGTATGAAGAACTACATCGAGGCAGGCTGGTTTACCTTTGGCGCCGGTGGGAGGGTGTGCATCGGGAGACATCTCACCATGTTCATGATGATGAATTTCAGTCCTGCTGTTCTTCACGAGTTTGATATTTCTGTTGTCAAGTAGCCGGAGGAGGTTGATACTCTTTTTAACGAGATGCCAGGGATGGAGGTTTTTCTTAGTAGGAGGTGTGCTGTTTGAGATAGTCATTATGATAAGTAAATCTTGTGTCCCTCTGGTAGATAGATGGACACAGTAGCTAGGAGTAAGGATCACGGTTGATGGCTGATTGGTGCTTTTCCTTTCTTTCTTCCTCTTCTTTCTTTCATTAGGTTTCTAGACCTATCTTTTATTATTACAAGATGGGGTATATTATCCCTAAGTTGGGCTAAGCACGGGGGGCTTTCAATTTATTCTCTTTATTTCTTTTTATTCCCTACCCGTTTACTTGTCTCTATCCTTCAGCAGCACTGACAGAACAGGGGATGAATGGTGCATTCTACTTTTTCCCCTTTATTAAACATAATCTCTTAGTCTCCTGACTATCGTATCACCTCACACCCGTGATGACGCATTATAACTCCGAGTCTCAAATCAATTAGTCAATCAAAATCCTGATAGATATAGGTTCTGCTGCACGCAGGATAACGAACGAGTGGGCTTTGCGACAAGACAAAATCACGCCAGCTACAGTAAGTATTCGTAGAGTGGTGGTATTGTCACTCACCACTATATTGTATCAGTTATACAAATGCCCATCCACCACCAACTCAAGAACTATCGAGACAACAAATCTTTACCTTAGTAGTAGGATCTCTTTCACTTACTGTAGGTTACATTCGGTACTCAGTAGCTTGGGATCCTTCTTTCCTTTATAGCCATGGAGGCAGAGGGATGTTCTTCTCGTCATCTGGGAACGCCGGTTAGTTGTTCCAGGGGCTCAAGGCGGGGGTGTGGAGGGGTTTATCCGCGGAGTTGGTAGAACACACGATACCCGGCGCGATCGTAATATCTTGCACACTGAGCGTCGAGGCGTCTTTGGCTCGTGGGAGAATATCTCGCTGTGGAGGTCTAGTCCACGGATTAGGCTTAGGGCCGCGTGAGGATTACGTCCTCCGAGCTTTTTTCTTTTTTTTCTTTCAATCTCACTGCAGATAGGCTCGCGAGAAATTTGGTTTTTTCATGGCTTGTTGAACAAGGGGTGTGTGTGAGCTGGTGTGAGTGATAATCTGTGTCTGCAGGAAGAAGGGGTCGCGTGGCTTGATTGCCGCGGGTTTTGAGGTGTCATTGGCTTTGGGAACGATAGTATGGTGAAGTCGAAGTGTGAAGCAACACGGGTTAAGCTGAGGACGCGAAGGGGGGTGGCCGGCGGGGGTTTCTTTTGGGGGTAGCGAGTGCCGATTATGAGGGCGGGAATGTACTCTTGGTAGATCTCTGTGAAGCCATCCACTAGTTTAGTGTGTAGGTTGTAAAAGAGGGGGCTGACTGGGCAGTCATTGCTGAGGGCATCATTTTTTGGGATTCCGAATTCCCAAGGCCTCGGTTAATGCTCATGTAGCAGTTAATTATAAAGTTGAACAAATCACTGGCATATCCTGAATCCAACTATGTTCAGAGTACGTCTCACTCCTCAGGTTGGGGAAGTCAATATCCAGCCCTTGAATCTTCGTAGTAGTAGTCTCTAGGTGCTTGGACCTTTCAGGAAATAGCTCTCGAATTTGTTCATGCTCCGCCGCCCTCCCTTATATTATGAGACTAAATCTACTCCTCGGGGTAGCATACCATTTCGTTCACCACCCGGAATTCAGATTCTGACTATTAACCTCCTAAACACAATTCAACCAAATACAACTCCAACCTTAGTTCCCAACCTCCAGTACCTCCTGGTGCGAGTTCCTGCATCTTCCCAATGCATCTCCACTGCACCTAACCTCTCGCCCATGCACACCATCTCTTCAACTCCCATGTCGCCAAACTACCATCTAGCAAAGGTCCTCCTGATCCAAACATTCGGTCTAGCAGTTCGTGTCGTATATATGGAACCTTCGTGAACATCCTAACAGAATCCATGACGACTCCCAACCAAAGCTGTCTCACCGCTGCAAATAATGCAACCCAATACAAAGGAATGACATAGGAAAGAAACATAGCCGACAAGGCCGTTGTAGAAGACATGTCCAACACAAATATTCAATGAGGGACACCTAATTGTTATGCGCTAGATTTACATCACTTGGTGACCAAGGGTATTACCTCATTGCATTAAAACGACTAAAAAGCTCAAACTCCATTCTCTCCTCAGCTTTGAGCCGCTCATGATCTCGGTCATGATGTCCGAACCAGGTGGGAAATCATTCTCCAAATGAGGCCCCCCAAGGCCCTTCGCATTGGCCAATACCGCTTGGCGAAAATGCCAACGTAAAAGCTCATCGGCTGGTCGAAGTTGATTTTCGAGGAAGTTCTGGTCAAGGTGATGACCGGCGATGTTATACCAGGTGGTCTCGCGTGCGAAACACATAATTTTGTAATTATCCTATGTAAATATTAGCAATGAAAACCTGACACTCCATAGGCATCAAACAATGCATGCATGTCTGCACTGAGCAACATCCCATTCTAGACAGAGTGGATAGATCCGTCTGACTCGTTGGGGGGTGGAACGGTGATCCAACGGCTGTAGTTAGACTTATTCCAGCGATCCTCGTATGCCAGAGGGAAGATATGAGCGACTTCGAAGCAGATCCATATGCCAAGTTCAGGTTGCAGTACCGGCCTGCCAGTTATCGATGGCGCTCACGTACGGCATCACGAAACGATGCGATGCGAGTTCCCGACTGCAACGAAAGGGCACGAAGTAGCGGAGCCTCTTCGGTGAGTGTGATGGAACCTGTTTGGAGTGAGTAAAGCCTTCATTTTTCTAGAGATGCGACATTATCCTATTGGAGAAATTGTCTTATCCTAGTCTTCATATGCCAACGAAGAAAGCGGAGAAGAGACCTACCATTACTGGCGATGAAGTAATTCCCCGGTCGAAGGGGTTTCTCATCCCTTTCAACCAGCTGTTCGTTATTATCGCATAGATGGAAGGTATCGGTAAGAAGGCAGATGATCTCCACCATACAGTAAAGATTGGCATTGGTGATGCCTTCCGCAGTCCAGAGGCCTCCAAGCAAAGTATCCCTGTGGTTGGAATCATAGATGAAAGTATCGCGCCCAACCGCGTGATTAGCAGGTGGCATTTGTTTGACTATCTTGGTTGGTTAATATTTTGGGCCTTACACAGAAGAAGAGAATGTTTGCGTTGGTCACAGGGTGGCCTGCCTGCCTGCCTGTGTGGGACACTCCCTTTTTTTTCTTCTTCCCTTAACCGCTCCAGTTCGGCGGGTTGCGCGGATGGATACAGGTAGCGGCACCGGAACTGGTGTGTTTACCGAGTGGAAGCTATCAAACTAATTACGTATCGCAGGGTCCAAGTTTTTGTGGTTGTTTCGACTGTTTTATAGGCTGCTCTGCGGCTTCCCGTCGGTGTCTCGCGACCAAGGCTCTCTTGTAGGCATTTACCGACCATAAAGTAAGCTGCTGCGACGCACTATTTTGCTTGGGTCAAGAGAACAATACCATTGCACTGCTGGGGGTGCCGGGTTTGGCTAACCCTGCGGGATGGAGGGGACAACGAGGGTTGGATTTTTGGCATCCCATCGCATACGATTTTCCTACCGTTGTTTCTTACGGCGTGGGGTGCTGGCATGACCAATGAATGATTAGCATCAGGGAGTTACTATTCCTAGTAACAAATTACTACCTTCCCGCTTAACTAATGCAGTAGACCGAATGGAGTTAGGAATTCTGACAGGTCAGATAATTATCGTACCTTTCCCTCAGCAGGTCGTGGGTATGTGGCGTAGTGGCGCGGCGGCGGACTCTCGGATGCTAGGAACAGAGGGATGGTGCTCGAGAGGAGAGGCTGATTGGTAAAACAGTTATTTTAGTTTGATAACAAAGGTTTGGTGAAAGTTTTAGCTATATTGTTGCCTTATGGGATCCATGTGACTGTTTTATCTATCGGCCGAGCTTAGTATAAAATATGTACTGAATTAGACCCCTGAAAAAATAGTTTGACAAAATGCAGAAATCGTGTTAAAATGGCAAAGGGAAGTGGGGAACGAGAACCCACCCCCGATCATAAGAAGGAAGTTACATTTTTTTAAATAAGTTGGCCGTTAACTAGTAGTCTCTTCTAAGGGACAGAGGCTCTTACCTTGCCGCCTGAGACACACGCCCGAGATGCTCAGGATGGAACTCACGGAGGTGTCTGCACAGCAGTTCTTACGCTTCAGATTACTCCCTGCATTGAATCTGCTCAAGTCTTATGCATTTATGTTCGGATGTAGGGACACAAAATTGTTTATGGAAAGCGCTAACATGGGCAGCTTCACCCTGCCAAAAAGGAGTGCAAGAAGAATGGTCATGCGTGCGCGACCGTGGATTACGGCAATGACGCTGCTCTATTGAAGTCTTCCTGGGGAACGTTCGCAGGGATGTTTTTTGCAATTGGGACCGCTAATTTCTTACTTGATTGATGATTTCCTCCTTGTATTTCATCTATCCTTTCATCCATCCCCCCCTCTTTCTGTCTTTCTTTCTTTCCTCCCTTCAGAGAATGCACGCTCATGTGAGGTTAATTTTGTGAAAGCACATTACATCGAATAATCAATCATGATCGCATATAGCAAGACATGATTGACTTACCGTAAGAACTCAAATAATTAGACCTCACACAAGCACGTTAGAGTTGCCTATTCTGATAATGTCAGGCTCTTTTTTCTTTTCTTTTGTCTGAAACTCGGGCGGAGAGGGTTAGTTTTCGCTGTGCGCAGTTGCGTACTCTAGTTCCATGTATACGACGCTTGTGAGTTTGTCATATACCGGAGCCCGCTACCTCCCCTCTACCTCCCCTCTCCCTCCCTTCTCCCTCCCCTCTCCCTTCCCTTTCCCTCCTTAACGCACGCAAAACAATTATTGTCCCCCACACTATAACAAACCAACTATCCAGTGTTCGCAACGGGGCAGTCCGTCCGTCCCCCACTTCCCCCGCCGTCCCCCGCCGTCTTCCACCGTCTTCCGACGTTTTCCGCCGTCCCCTGCCGTCCCCCACAGTCCCCGGCGGTCCTATGTAGTTACCTGCCGTCCCCTGGCAGAAGATGTCTCAGGTCGTGGGGCTCGTCGTCCTTGCTAATGATGGCCGTCCTGGGAATTCAAGGACGAGGACGGACTGCATTTTGCCGTCCCGTTTCGTCCGGGGGTCTTGACAGTCCCACCGCCAGGCCCTGCGGGGGCTCCGGATGGCTGAGAACATTGGAGGTATTGCCTGGGTCGACAGGCAAAACGACAATGATTTCGACGGTCTCCGGTATGCAATACAAGCAATGGTACGAAAAGAGCAAAATTTTAAAGCATTAGCTGAGAACGAGTAGGACATTTTAAATTGCATCCTGGATGGCCTTGATGGCCTTGATTGACGGAGCGGAATGAGATTGTGCAGAGCTACCAGAACCCTTCTCTGAATGGGGCGAGCCCAGGCCAAATGGCACAGCCGGAAGGGGGGATTTGAGAGGCCAAGACTGTGTGTAACAGGAAGGATGGCGAGGAATTGTTTCTGATTTGACGGTGTTGGCCAGTGGTGAGTGGGTACTGTTCAGTGGTGTTATTGGCTGAATTGATTGTGATAAAGGGAGATTATTCTATGGGGTCTTTAGAAACCATATTATAAGCAGGACCGTTTGTTTGTTCTCACTGTTTGTTGTTATTACTATCACTATGACTGCAAGGACTATAAGTGCAATAATTAATTATTACCGTTCCTGCATCTTCTTGGTCTGCGTAACACGGCTAGAATGCATTCCTAACGGACGAAAGAAGGAAGAAAAGAGAGAACTTATCATAACAGTCGCTGGCCATCCCCTTCGCATCCTCCGCTTGATCCGCGTTGCTTCACGCTTTGGCTTCACGATAGTTCCCAAATCTAAGGACGCCGGAAAACCCCCGGAAATCAAAGCACGCGACCCCTTCTCCCGGCAGACACAGATTATCATTCACACCAGCTAACACCCCCCCTTTATTCCACTGGCCATCAAAAAACCAAATTTCTCGCGAGCTTATCTGGAGTGAGATCGAAAAAGAAAAAAAAAGTTCGGAGAACGCAATCCCCACGCAGCCCTGAGCCTAATCCACGAACCGGACGTCAACAACGAGATATTCTCCCACCAGCCAAAGACGCCCCGACGCTCCCTGTGCAAGATATCACAATCGCGCCGGATATCGTGTGTTCTACCAACTCCTCGGATACACCCCTTCACATCCCCGTATTTCCGAGTTCCTGATCAAAGAACGAAGAAAGGTTCCTCGCGTGACTCGCCCCCCGCCTTGAGCCCCCGGAAGAACTAACCGGCATTCCCAGATGACGAGAAGGACATCCCCCCTGCCTCCATGTCTATAAAGGAAAGAAGGATCCCAAGCTACTGAGTACCGAATATAACCTACAGTAAGTGAAAGAGGTCCTACTACTAAGGTAAAGATTTGTTGTCTCGATAGTTCTTGAGTGGGTGGTGTATGGGCATTTGTATAACTTGAGTGATACAATATAGTGGTGAGTGATAAAAATGCCACCATTGTACGAATACTAACAGTACCTTGCCTGATTTTGTCTTGTTGCAAGGCCCACTCGTTCGGTATCCTGCGTGCAGCCGAACCTATACCTATCTGGATTTTGATCGACTGATTGATTTGGGACTCGGAGTTATAATGCGTCATCACGTGTGTGAGGTGACACCATAGTCAGGAGGCTAAGCGATTCTGTTTAATAAATGGAAAAAAAATAGAATACACAATTCATCCCCGGTTCTGTCAGTGCTGCTCAAGGATAGAGACAAGCAAACGGGTAGGGAATAAGAAGGAATAAAAAAGAATAAATTGAAAGCCCCCCGTGCTTAGCCCAACTTAGGAATACAATCCCCCATCTTGCAATAATAAAAGATCGGTCTGGAACCCCAATGAAAGGAAGAAGAGGGAGAAGGAAAGGAAAAGCACCCATCAGCCATCAGCCATCCACCGTGATCCTTATTCCTAGCTACTGTTTCCATCTATCTACCAGAGGGACACAAGATTTACTTATCATAATGACTATCTCAAACAGCACACCTCCTACTAAGAAAACCCTCCATCCCTGGCATCTCGTTAAAAAGAGTATGAACCTCCTCCGGCTGCTTGACAACGCGAATCTCAAACTCGCGAAGAACAGCAGCAGTGAACTTCATCATCATGAACTTAGCGAGATGTCTCCCGATGCACACCCTCCCACCGGCGCCAAAGGTAAACCAGCCTGCCTCGATGTAGTTCTTCATACTGCGCTTTTCGCCATCAAGCATCGCGGTTGGGTGGTCTTCCAGCCAGCGCTCTGGGCGGAATTGGGCCACGTCCGGGCCGAAGTAGGCCTCATCGTAATTGACTTGGTAAGAGGCCATGCCGACGTTGAAGCCTGGCGGGATGTGGTATTGGTGGAGTTGGCAACCGGATGGGGGAGCTTTGCGGGAAAGGGAGAAGGAGACGGCGGGGTGGAGACGGATACTAGTTTCGCACACAGCGGATTCAGAGATTGGGTACTTATTCTCGCGGCCGTTGTAGCGGGGGAAGTCGTCAAGGCTGAAATTGTTATCTGTCGTTGCAAGCTCCTCGCGAATTTGTTTCACGATTCTCGGGTTAAGGGTGAGTTCGTGGATCACTCTAACTTGGGTATGCGGGAATACTCCTAAGGCGCCGGCGCTGTGGAGAAGGATTGTTAATCTCCCGAAAAACAGAGTTTTTTTTTTTTTTGGGGGGGGGGGGTGAGTGGAGTATATACATCAAGTTGAAGATTTGAATGGTTGTGCCTTCCGCTTCATTGCTGTGGGGGTAATGTCCCCTCATCTTACTCTGTGCATTATAAAACTTTGATAGTAAGTGTTTGGGACTTTTCTCTTTGAGGGTTTTAAGATCCGCCTATTCCCTAACTGTCAGCCATCATCCTTGAACCCAAGATTATCAAGAACACCCACAGTTCCTGTTTCAAATGTAAATGTCGGCAAGAGCAACACATTGCGATAAAGGGTTATCAAGACCTTAAGGAAAATATTCCCACGGATAGCACGGGAAGTAACTGATAATGCCCATTGCAATTGCGTAAGAACACCAATGGTCCTGAAGATAACTCTCGTTACATAGGCCGTATTGTCTACATCTTTGCCAGCAAGGCAAAACCCTGCAGACTGGTCTGCCGTAATCTGTGCAACTATGTCCAAAGCGAAGAACTCCGTCCAATCAGCCATCTTGCAAGGAGTTCCGGTCTTCACATAGTGTTTGTCAAGACCTTCAATCAATTCCTCCACCGCCTTTCCACTGCAATCAATATAGAAATTCATAACAAATTGAAAGAGCAGAGGGAGGGGGAGAAAAAACCTTATCAAAATTCTCTTCAAGATCAAGCAATCCCTGTTCCGAGTAAAAATGCGACATATGGTACTTTCCCAGTCGAGCATTCCCGGCATCTTGTTCGAAAACAAAGCTGAAATCTTGATTGGCAGACCCAATCTCATACAAGCGCGACTTCTTGAAGAAGGTGAAGTCTTTCTTATAATTCTGAAAAACCATAGATCACATTCCTAAGATTAGGATCCGAAACCGAGATCTCGTTCGGTGCAATCTGCACAATATGACCATACTTCTTGTGCGGGGCCATCAAGTCCCTGAGCCAGCATAGTATAGTACCAGCGATAGGCATTGGTGAAACTTGCCTAGGAATGGGCCAGAGATCTTTTGCGCACGGAAGGGACTTTTCAAGTAAGAGTGCGTCTAGTAAGCAAGTGTGAGGATAACAATGCCAGCGACAGGGTAGAGTTTGTGTTGGAAGAGGCCGTATACAGCCTGGCCGAAGAGATTCAAGAACATTGTGAGTAAGGGGGATGGTGAGGAAAGGGAATTGATCCACGGGTCTCCTGTTTGGAATCGGTGGAAAATGGGGAAATGAGCCTTTCCTTGGCGCGAGAAAACTTGTTGAATTGGAGAAGGGTTTTATAGGACGGGGTCATACTCATGTGGAAAGATTATAGCAGAGGAAGGACCTCGTGAGAACGGTGGGGGAAGGAAGAAGAGGAAGAGCTCTTGCTGGCAGAAATATGTAGAAGGAGAAGGGAGGTGAGAACTGAGATAAGAAAGGGGGGGGGTAGAAATGTGGGTCGTATGATAGGTACAGCACTGATGACCGAGGAAGGGGGATGAAGTGTCCAAGGCCTCGCAGCATATTGACAGCCCTAAGGTTAATGGCGGTGGACCCATAAACTGTTTCGTCAATTCTATCCTGTGCCTCGACATAGAAAAAATAGGGGGTGATACTATAATAATATAAGTAGTCCTTTAGCAGCCAGAATAATGCCCGGCAGGCAAAGTTGATCCAGCACCATACCAGTACCGGTACCGGTATGGCATAGATTCCGGCCTCTACCCCCCAAACTTCAATCATTCCCTCATTTACCCACTCAAAAACACACACACTCACCCACCTGCGCATATTATACAGGTGCTGTCACTCTAATTATTAAACCAGCAAGCCATCATTCAGGCTCATGGGCAGTTAGTTCGGTCGCTGACTCTGCGCATTATCGTCCAAGGCCATCAATGACAACCGCGCGGTGGAGTAGGTGCGCGATGTGCACCTAACTTACCCTGACACCCAAAACCTTAAATACTACACCTAGCCAGCCCTTCATCCCTCTCCCATGCCTTCCTCTCACTGTCCCGCACCCCCCCTCCCTCTCCATCACCCCGATCACTTCATAACTATCACAAACTCGGCGTATCTAACTCATATCAGCATCATGTCTGCAAGGCTGCTTGGCCCCCGGAGGCTCCTATTGGCACGTCGCCCCCTTTACCTAGGTACTCACCATGCGAGAGCTTTTTTCCCGGTAAGTTTGTTAAGCATCCATAGTAGTTTGAGTGTTAAATTAACATGCAATTCAGAGACAGGAGTACTCGGAGACCGCTGCCCCCCCGCCCTCTGGTGTGCAAGGACCACAGCCTAGCGTGAAAGGCCCATCCCCTACTAGGATCAACACCACCAAGCTAGTCGGGCCTGACACTGTCAGTGTTCCCAAGCGTCCCGTCCGCCCTGTAGGCACCTACAGGACTCCAGTCCCGTCCGTCCCGGGCGTCTGTCTCAAGCTGTAGGGCAAGGGCGTCCGTCCTTTGGGAAAGACTACCGTCTAAGAG
>Ga0307509_10003109_pt1 | contig 25770 bp, 12 predicted proteins | sample 10_EM_MG_FD_202245 | JGI IMG/M metagenome (GOLD analysis project Ga0307509, IMG submission 202245) | Populus trichocarpa ectomycorrhiza microbial communities from riparian zone in the Pacific Northwest, United States - 10_EM | ecosystem: Host-associated > Plants > Roots > Unclassified | place... | reverse complement strand
CAACGCCTATCTGCGCAGGGTGCTGGGTGACTGACCCGCGCCCGTCCGATTGCTCCCGTCGTCCTCCGCGGTCCCCCGAAAGTCCATACCAGAGGCGTCAAGTCATGGAGGAACAAGGCGAGTTGGGGTGAGTGATGCCTTCAGTTGTTGACGCCGCCCAGTGGCGCGACTACAACCCGGGGAGAGCGCTCCCAACCTTGAGGAGCCCCCCCATGCAGACCTCCGCCGGCACATCCGGCAGACCTTCGCCCGCCGCCGTACGCTCCCGTACGGCTCTCGGTCTGGTCGTCGTCCTGATCGTCGCCTGCTTCGCCGCCCTGACCCCGTCGCCCGCCCGCGCCGCCGACCAACTCCTGTCCCAGGGACGGCCCGCCACCGCGTCCTCGACCGAGAGCGCGTCCTTCCCCGCGAGCGCGGCCGTCGACGGGAACACCGGGACCCGCTGGTCCTCCGCCTTCGCCGATCCGCAGTGGCTGTCGGTGGACCTCGGCTCCGTCCAGCAGCTCACCCGCGTCTCGCTGAACTGGGAGACCGCCTACGCCAGCGGCTACCAGATCCAGACCTCGACCGACGCCACCACCTGGACCACCGTCTACTCCACCACCACGTCGACCGGCGGCACCCAGAACATCACCGTCACCGGCAGCGGACGCTACGTCCGCGTGTACGGCACCGCCCGCGCTACCCAATGGGGCTACTCCCTCTGGGAGTTCCAGGTCTACGGTCCCGGAAGCACCACCCCGCCCGACGACTTCTGGGGCAGCACCACCGACATACCGGCGGCCAACAACGCCGTGGAGGTGAAGATCCTCAACCGCACCAACGGCAAGTACCCCGACAGCCAGGTGTATTGGAGCTTCAACGGGCAGACGCACTCCATCGCCGAGCAGCCGTATCTCGACATGCCGGCCAACTCCGCGGGCCGGATGTACTTCTACCTCGGTACGCCCAACAGCTCGTACTACGACTTCATCGAGTTCACGGTCGGCAACAACGTCTTCAACGGCAACACCACCCGCGTCGACGCCTTCGGCCTCAAGCTCGCCATGCGCCTGCACAGCAAGGACGGTTACGACACCGAGGTGGGCGAGAACCGGGCGACCTTCGCCGAGGATCGAGCGACCACTTTCCAGCGCTTCACCGACGCGGTGCCGGCCCAGTTCAAGGTGCTGGCCCAGACCCAGGCGCCGTACCGGATCATCGCGCCCGGCAGCGACCCGAGCTTCCGCGCGGGTGGTGCCAACGCCAACTACTTCACGTCCTACGCCCAGTCGGTCGGCGTGAACGCAGCCACCTCCGACATCTTCGGCTGCGCAGGCTCGCTGGCCGCCGACCCCAACATGTGCGCCGCCCTCAACCGTCATGTGGCGACCCTGCCGGCGTCGCAGCAGTCCGACCCGGCGCAGTTCTACAAGGCGGCTCCGGCGAACTACTACGCCAAGTTCTGGCACGACAACGGCATCAACCAGCTTGCCTACGGCTTCCCTTACGACGACGTCGCGGGCCAGTCCTCCTTCATCTCGCACGCCAGTCCGCAGTGGCTCCTGGTCGCCGTCGGCTGGTAGGCACGGAGGAGACATCGTGAAGCGGGGCCGCCCTTGTCAGGAAGGGCGGCCCCGCGTCATGGGGTGATGGCCGGAGCTACTGGACGTTGATCGTGAAGGTGGACGTGGTGTTGCGGATGTCCTGGGCGTTGCCGCTCATCCGCAGGTTGACGAAGGTGGCCGAACCGACGGCCGGTCCCTGACCGGGCTCGGGCAGCTCGTTGGCCCAGATGCCCCACCCGGACTTGGCGTCGAACGCGTCTCCGCTCTTCTTGGAGTTGGTGATGGAGATGTCGGTGAAGATCGTGTCCTTCACCGGGAACTGCGGTTGTCCGCCTACGTAGTTGGTCTGGAACATCACTCCTCCGTAGGTGGAGTTGTCGATGTCGACGTCGTTGACCCGGATGCCCTGGAAGACCTTGGAGGCCGAGAACGCCCAGATGGCGGGGAAGACCTGGGAGCCCCAGAAGTGGCCTCCGGTTCTGTCCAGGGAGACGTTCTCGATCGTCGTCGGATCGGTCCCGAAGCCGTTCATCGGGTAGCCGAAGTCCAGCGAGGAGATCGTGATGCCGGAGTAGACCAGGGTGTCGGCGACCCTGATGTTGCGGAAGGTGTTGTTGTAGCCGCCGTAGACGGCGATACCGGCCGCACGCCAGGTGAGGGTCGACGTCAGGTTCTCGTAGAGGTTGTTCTTCTCGTCCGCGCCGCCCGCGTCGATCGCGGAGAAGAGGGCGAAGCTGTCGTCGCCCGTGGCGCGGGCGTCGTTGTTGACGACGTGGTTGTCCGTGGAGCCGTTCGTCATGTTGATGCCGTCGGCGAAGGTGTCACGGATGCGGGAGTTCTCGATGGTCATGTTGTCGGTGTTGGCGCCCCAGTACATGCACACCATGTGCTCGACCCAGATGTTGTCGATGGTGATGTCGGAGACGTTGGAGAAGTCGAACACCTTGCCCGGGCCGTCTATTCGGGACGTGTAGTTGCCGAAGTAGGCGAAGCCGGAGAACGTCGAGCCGTTGGCGGTGGCTTCGGCCCGGATGCCGACGTCGGTGTTCTCCTGCGAGGCGGGGGCGTGGAAGCGGGTGAACCACGGCCCGGCTCCGACGACCTTGACCGCCTTGCCGTAGACCTGGAGCTTGCTGGAGGTCTCGTAGTCACCGGCGGGCAGATAGACGCCGACGAGCTTGCCCGTGGTGTCCATGCGGACCTTGTCGAGCGCGTTCTGCACGTCCTGCTGGGAGAAGCCGGCCGGGACCGTGTAGGCGGCGGGGTCGGGGTTCGGGATCGCTGTCGCCTGTTCGAGGTTGATGAAGTCGATCGCGTAGGTGGAGGTGTTGGCCGCGTCCTTCTGGAGGCGGATCTTCGACCCGGCGGCCACGGTCTTGCCGAGCAGCAGGTTCGCCTCGTCGTAGATGTGGCGTTGGGTTCCGGCGCTCGGCGAGTTGCCGGGCGCGGTCTCGTTGCCGTACAGCCAGGCGTACTTGGAGGTGAGGTCGATCGCCTTGAGGAACTGGCCGTCCACATAGACGTCGAGCGTCGTGTCGGTGCCGTCCGGGATGGAGAAGCGGGTGACCAGGGTGTTGGTCGCCGCGCGGGTGGTCCACTCGACGTACTGTCCGGTCGAGTTGAGGGTCACCGCCTTGCGGCCGCTCGCCTCGCCCGCGATGTCGCCGATGGTCCGGTTGGGGCCGACGACCGCGGCGCCACCGCCGACCGTGCCGTCCTCGGCCTCGTACATGTCGTACGGCATGTCGGCGCCGCGGCCGACGAACAGGGGTTGTGCGGTGGTGTTGTTGGTCCGCTTGACCGGCACTTCGTTGGCGTCGTCGGCGATGACCGTCTTGACGGTGTACTTGCCGTTGACGGCGGTCCAGGAGCCGAGGCTGATCGGTGCGGTGGTCTGGCCGGAGGCGATGGTGCCGTTGTAGGAGCCGGTGAGTGTCTTGACGGTGGCGCCGTTCGCGTCCTGGACCGTGAGTGTCACGCCGTGGGAGCCGGAGGCCGAGTCGGTCGTGCCCTGGTTCTTGATCGCCACGCTGAACGCGACGTTGTCGCCCGCGGAGGGGCTGGACGGGGTCCAGGCCACCGGTGCGGCGACCAGGTCGGAGCTGGAGACCGGTTTGACGACGAGGGCGTCGGAGCGGGTGAAGGTGTTGTTGCCCTCGTTCTGCTCGATGACCTTGTTCGACGGGTCCACCTCGGCGCCGAGCGGGTAACTTCCCGCGTCCTGGGCGCCGATGCTCGCGGTGACCGTCGTCGACGCGCCGGCCGCGAGTACCGGGACGTCGGCCGTGGCGACCTTCGTGCCGCCGAGCGTGAAGTTCAGGTCGGTCGCCTTGGACGCCTTGCTGCCGCTGTTGGTGACGGTCGCGGAGAGGCTGATCGCGTCCGACTCGACAGGAGCCGCAGGCGAGTTGGTGATGCCCGTGACCTTCAGGTCCGGGTTGGCGGCCGGGGTGCCGATCACCTGGAACTCGGCGACCTGCCCGCCCGGGGCGCCCGTGTTGGAGGCGAACTTGAGCTGGATGTCGGCCGCCGCGCCGGAGACCGGGATGGTCACCGTGTTGCCGGTGGCCGGGTTGAACGTGTAGTCCTTCGCCGCGACGAGACTCGTGAACGCGGTCGCGTCCTGGTCACGGCCGAGCACCTGGATGTTCTGCGTACGCGTGGACCAGGCGGCGTCCGGGTTGAGCTTGACGACGACCTGACTCAGGTCGGCGTTGGCACCCAGCTTGGTGGTGAGGGTGGCCGGGTAGGCGCCGCCGCCGCTCTCCCAATAGGTCGCGATCTGGCCGTCGTTGGCGTTCGCGGCGACATAGGTGAACGTGTACGAGGAGGCCTCGATGGGCTTGCCCTGCGCGAGGTCGGAGCCGGCACCGTTGCCCGCTCGGGTAACGCTGTTGCTCGCCACCGACACGTTCCCGGCGGCGTCCTTCGCCTTCACGTAGTAGGTGACCGTGGCCGTCGCCGACGGGGTGTCCGTGTACGAAGTCACGTCACCCGCAACGGACTTGAGCAACTGGTCGTTGGCATACACGTCGTAGCCGGTCACCTGGACGTTGTCGCTCGACACCTGCCAGGTGAGCTTCACGTCGCTGCCCGACTGCGTGTAGGCGAGGTTGCCCGGCGCGGTGGGCGCCTGGGTGTCGCCGCCCGCCCCCTTGCGGGTCACGCTGTTGCTGTTGGCGGAGACGTTGCCCGCCGCGTCCTTGGCCCGCACGAAGTACGTGATGTCGCTCGCGGCGGGCTGGGTGTCGGTGTAGGTCAGGACGTTCCCGGCGACGCTCGCCCTCAACTGGCCGTTGGCGTAGACGTCGTAGCCCGCCACGGCGGTGTCGTCGGTGGCCGCGCTCCACGTCAGCCTGATCTGCCCGGTGGCCGGTTCGGTGTAGGCCAGGTTCGTCGGGGCGGTGGGCGCCTGGGTGTCGCCGGTGACCGGCCCGTAGACCTCCAGCTCGGACGCCTGCCCGGCGGGCCAGCCCGTGTTGGCGGTGAACAGCGCGCGCACGTACCGGGTGGTGGTCGTGTCGAAACTGATCGTCGTCGACTGGTCGTCGGAACTGTCGAACGTGTACGCCTTCGAGGCCGTCAGGTCGGTGAAGTTCGAGTTGTCGGTCGAACCCTGGATCTTGAAGGTCTGGCTCCGGCTCGGCCAGCCGCTGGGCAGTCGCAGCGTCACCTGGTTGATCTTCACCGACGAGCCCAGGTCGACCTGGAGCCACTGCGGGAAGGCGTTGTTGGTGCTCTCCCAGTAGGTGTCGCGGTTGCCGTCACCGGCGTTGGCCGCGCCGTAGACGTCCGCGTGGCCGCTCTCGCTGAAGGGCTTGCCCTGGGCGAGGTTGGGGGTCGAGGCGGCGGTCGTGAGGACCTGCATCTCGCCCAACTGGGCCGTGCCGGCGACCGAGTTGGCGCTGAAGTCGGCGCGTACGTACCGGGCGAGGGTCGCGGGGACGGAGATTTTCACCGTGTTGTCGTCGGCGGGGCCGAAGACGTACTGCGCCGACGACTTGAGGGTGGCGAAGCTCTTGCCGTCGTCGCTGCCCTGGAGCGCGAACGTCTGCTTGCGGGTCCCCCAGCTCTCGGGCAGCCGCAGCACGACCTGGCGGACGCGCTTGCTCTTCCCGAGGTCGGTCTGCACCCACTGGGCCGACTTCTTCCCGGCCTGCCAGTAGGTGTCGAGGTCGCCGTCGGTGATGTTCGCGGCGGTGTGCTTTCCACGGGTGCTGCCCGCCGAAGTCCTGGCGTCTGCTGCGGCGTTGGGGCCGCCGGCCGCGTGCGCGGCGACGGCGGGCAGGCCCAGAACCATGACGGTGGCGGCGAGCGCGGCGGTCGCTGCGCGCCGCCTGGGGGATCTCTGCTTGTGTCGAGTCATGCGGGGTCGCTTCCTGCGGAGGCTCGCGCGCCGGTGGGGGCGGCGAGGGCGGCTCATTCCTGGCGGAGTGGTGCAGGGGTGACATGTTCGGGAGGCAGGATTTTGCGATGTTTCATCGAAATATTGCAGAGTGACATGGACAGGTCTACAGCCTGGGCGGCGCAATTTTCACTAGACCTGACGATGCTTGCGTGCTTGCGCTCTGGGGCCGCAAGTGAATGCAAGAAGCGCAACCTCTTGCGCGATTCTGCGTCGCAGGCGACGAGCGTCGGGCACATGGGTTCCAGCGGGTATCTGGTGCTGTGCTGCTCCTGGTTTCCGGTCAACTACGCTCCATCAGCGACCAGTTGTGGAAGCTGATGAAGGCAGGCGTCGCCCCGTACGTCTGCATCAGGGCACTATGTGCAAGGGAAGTTCGTTGCAGGAATCCTCGCGTTCAAGATCCGCTCGGAAGCCGCTGGCCGGGATCCTGGCCAGCGGCATCGTGGCCGCAGGCTGTTTCGCCGCTCTGCCGTCGATGGCACAGGCCGCCCAGCCCTCCCCCTCCACCGCCGACCGGCAGTCCTCCTTCGCCGACGCCGCGAAGGAGTTCGGTGTGCCGCTGCCGGTGCTCCTGGCCGTGTCGTACCAGGAGTCGCAGTGGGACGACCACGACGGGCAGTACAACACCTCGGGCGGATTCGGCCCGATGAACCTGACGGACGTCACCGCCAAGATGGTGTCCGGAGGCGCGGCGGGCGCGGCCGGCCGCGGTGACCTCGCCGAGCTGACGGCGGACCCGGCCCTGCACACACTCGACGCGGCGGCCGAGCTCACCGGCATCCCGGCGGCGAAGCTGCGCACCGACGACGGCGAGAACATCCGAGCCGGCGCCGCGCTACTGGCCTCGTACCAGAAGGAGTTGGCGGGGAAGGGATCCGCCGACCCGGCCGACTGGTACGGGGCGGTGGCCAAGTACAGCCAGTCGTCGGACAAGAAGGCCGCTCAGCTCTTCGCCGACCGTGTCTTCAAGACCGTGACGACGGGCGCCTCGCGCACCACCGTCGACGGACAGCGCGTCCGACTCGCGGCGCAACGTGCCGTACACCCCGAGACGCAGCAGCTGTCGGAGCTGAAGCTGAAAGCCGCAGTGACGGACACCGACACCGAGTGCCCGCCCACGGTGGACTGCACGTTCCTCGCCGCGGCCGCCTCCAACGGGCAGGTGGCGGGCCGTCCCGGCGACGGAGTGCAGATCAAGTACATCGTCCTGCACGACACCGAGTCGTCCTACGACGCCGCGATAAAGACCTTCCAGACAGCCGGTTCCGGCGACTCGGCGCACTACGTCATGCGGGCCTCGGACGGGGCCGTGACGCAGATGACGCCCACCAAGAACATCGCGTTCCACGCCGGCAACTACTGGTTCAACATGCACTCGATCGGCATCGAGCACGAGGGCTACGCCGCGCACGGTGCCACCTGGTACACGCAGACGCAGTATCAGGCGACGGCCGATCTGGTGAAGTACCTCGCCGCGAGGTTCGACATCCCGCTCGACCGCGAGCACATCATCGGTCACGACAACGTGCCCGGCCCGCAGGACAGTTACATCAGGGGCATGCACTGGGACCCCGGCCCGTACTGGGACTGGACGGCCTTCATGGACATGGTCGCCCCGGCGAGCTCGGCCCACGCGCACAGCGCCGCCCGGCACGCCCCGAGGGTCGGCTCGGCGGTCACCATCAGCCCGGAGTTCGCGAGCAACGAGCAGACCGTCCAGGTCTGCCCGGCCGACGACCCCACGGGCGCCACCACCGAGTGCACCGAGAGCACCGCGCCCTCCAACTTCCTTCCCGTGCGCACCGCCGCAAGCGCGGACGCGCCCCTGTTCGCCGACCCGGCCATCCACCCCGGTGCGACCGCGGGCACCGACTCGATCCACGACTGGGGCAGCACCGTCTCGGCCGGCCAGCAGTTCGTGGTCGCCGACGTCGACGGGGACTGGACCGCCATCTGGTTCAGCGGCGCGAAGGTGTGGTTCTACAACCCCGGCGGCGTCAACACCTGCGCCGCGCCGCACGCCACGATCCTCCACTCCGGCGACCAGGCCGCGACCCTCTACGGCTCCGGCTACCCGCAGGCGTCCGAGTACCCGTCCGGCCTGTCCCCGTCCACGCAGAAGCCCCTGACCCTCTACACCTTCCCGGCGGGCCAGGCCTATGTGGCCACCCAACCCCCGGTCAGCGCCGACGACTTCTTCGTCTCGGGCGACACCTACGTCACCGGCGCGGCCCAGTACTACACCATCCAGTACAACCACCGGGTCGTCCTGGTCGACGCCTCGCAGGTCTCCTGAACCGGCCGGTGCGGGCAGCACGCACGTCCTGCCCGCACCGGACTCCGCCGCACCCCGAACGCCCGCGGCCCGCTACCCGGTGACCCCGGCACGGGCCAGGCAACGCGCCAGGTCCGAGCGGGAACGCACGCCCAACTTGCGGTAGACGCGGGTGAGATGGGCCTCGATCGTCTTGCGGGAGAGGAAGAGCGACGCGGCGGCCTCCACATTGCTGAGGCCCTCACCGATGGCACGCGCCACCTGGAGCTCCTGCGGCGTGAGCAGGGCCACCGGCGGCGGTTCGTCCCCGTGGACGGCGGAGCGGTGTCCGGTCGCCGCGACCTCCGCCTCGGCCCGGACCGCCCACGGAACAGCGCCCATCGCGGTGAACGTCCGCTGCGCGAGGAGCAGCGGCTCCCGTGCCGCGGACGGCCGCCGGAACCGGCGCAGCACCTCTCCCGCGACGAGCCGTGTCCGCGCCGCCTCGAAGGCCATCTCCTTGTCGGCATGGACGCGTTCAGCGACGGCCAGCCAGTCCGCGGCCTCCTCGGCGGACCGCGCGAGCATCACCCGGCAGCGGGCGTGAGCGGCCGCCGGCCACGCCAGCCCGGTCGCCGTGTCCCGCTCCCGCAGCCAGTCCGCGACAGCCACGGTCTCCTCCCTCGCCCCCGTGCGCAGCCGGGCCTCGGCGAGGTCGGCCACCCACGGCATGAGGGTCGGATTGACCAGTCCCGTCTCGTCGGCCAGCGCGAACGCGGCCTCCAGATGCGTACGCGCCGCCTCGGCGTCACCGGCCGCGAAAGCGGACGTACCGAGCGCACCGCGAGCGAACAGGGCCAGGCCGCGCAGCCGACTTCCGCACCAGCGCTCGTACTGCGCCACCCGCTTCCGACAGTCCGCGAAGTCGCCGTGCAGGGCGTCCAGCCGGGCGAGCTGGATCAGCGCGTACCCCGTCATCGCCAGATGGCCGAACTCCTCCGCCCAGCGCAGCGCCTCGGTGGCGTCCGCGCGAGCCATCGGCCAGCGGGACCACATCTCCACCTGGCACCGCGCCAGCAGCGCGTACGGCAGGAGGGCCGGGGCGTTGTCGCGCCGCACCCCCTCGATCACCGTGTCCAGCACGCGGCGGGCGAGATCCCCGTCGCCGGTCCAGGACAGGCCCTGCGCGATCTCCATCGTCGTCTGACGTTCCTCGGGGCCGGTTCGGCCGCGCGTCCTGTCCAGCAGCGCGAGCAGGGCCGTACGCCCCGAACTCACATCGCCGCCCAGAACCTGTGCCCGGGCGCGCATCACGGCGGCCTGCCGACGCCGGGTGCCATGCGTGCCGTCCGCCAGCGCCTCGCAGCGTGCGGCGATGGAACACGCGTCGCGCATCCGCCCGTCCATCGTCGCCGGCACCACCGCGGCCCCGTACAGCTGCGAGGCACGCGAGCGGTCCACCGGTTCCACCGTCCGGGCGGCGCCGACCAGCAGCTGGTGCGCGCGGCCCGGATCCCCGAGCCAGGTGCAGGCCTGGCCGCGCAGCAACTCGATGTCCGCGGTGAGCAACGGGTCCCGGCTGTGCGTCAGCGCCTGCTCGCACCACTCGGCGGCGTCGCGCGTCGTACCGCCGTAGAACGCGTCGTGCGCGGCTTCGAACAGCCGGCGGGCCGCGTCCGCGGGGTCCGGCGACAGCTCGGCGGCACGGCGCCAGGCGGGTGCGGCGGCCGCCAACGCCCCACGCTGGCGCGCTTGTCGGGCGTCGGACACCAGACGGGCGGCGACCGACTCGTCCGGACCGGGGGCCGCGGCGGCCAGGTACCAGGTCTGCAGTTCGCCCGAGCTGAGGGTGGCCAGTCTCCGGTAGACCTCCAGCCGCCGGACCGTGGCGCACTGCCCCAGCACCACCGGCCGCAGCACGGGATGCCGCAGCTCGCAGGCGCCGTCCCGCATGCGGACCAGCCCGGCCGCCTCGGCCGCGTCCAGGTCGGCGGTCGTGAGCCCGTCGAACGCCAACACCCGTTGCAGCAGGGGCCATTGCGGGACCCGGCCGGCGGCGACGTACACCAACGCCTTTCGGCTGCGCGGCGGCAGCATGCGCAGCTGTCCGCGCCACGCCCGCTCCACCAGCGGCCCGGGCGCCTCCCACGAGTCGTCCCACGGCTCGGTTCCGCAGGCACGGGTCCGGGCGAGCGCCGCCGCGTACTCCACCAGGACCAGGGGGTTGCCGTGTGCCAGCCGGACGATCCGGTCCGCCGCCCGGTCCGTCCGGTCGAGCGACTGCCGCCGCAACAGCGTCCAGCACTCGTCGTCCGACAGCGGCCCCAGCGCGGTGTGCGGCACGCTCTCCTGGATCCCGTCCTCCGCCTGCCCCCGGCGCGTCGCCATGATCAGGGCCACCCGTTCCGTGGTCAGCCGCCGGGCCACGAACTGCAGCACCTGGCGCGACGAGGGATCGGCCCAGTGCAGGTCGTCGACGAGGACCAGCAGCGGCCACGACTCCCCGGCGGCGGCCAGCACGCCGAGGGCGCCCGCGCACACCGCGTACGGGTTCGACTCGGCCACGTCCGTGAGCGCGAGACAACCCTCGACCGCTCCGCGCTGGGCCGGCGGCAACTCGCCGAAGTGGCGGCGGAGCGGCAGCAGCACATCGGCGAGCACCGCGTACGGCAGTACGGCCTCCGACTCCACCCCGCAGGCCCACAGCACCCGGGCACCCTGGCAGCGGGCGGCCGCATGGCGCAGCACCATGCTCTTGCCGATCCCCGGTTCACCGGTCAGCAGCAGAGCGCCGCCCCGCCGGGGCAGGGCGTCCACCAGACCGTTCACCAGGTCCTGTTCGGCGCGTCGGCCGACAAGGGCAGCGGGTTCCGGGACGGCCGTCACCTCGTCGGGGTCCACGACGCGGTACGCCCCGTGCGCACCCGAGTCCTCCGACACATGGACCGGTTCGTATGTCGCGCCGCCCGCCGGCACGCTGGTCATCGCTGCTTCTTCCATGACGCCCCCGTACACCCGCCGCTCCATTGCGGCGTTCCGTCATGTCTCCAGAGTGCGCCCGGGAGGGCGATCGGCGTGAGGGGTCGGGACGGTCCTACGACGGCCTCCGTACGGCGGGGTTCGCGCGGTGAGCCCATGACGCGTAGGCCCTGTCGGGCGCATCGGGCGCCGCCGACCCGGCAGGTGGCGTACGCGTTCCGGCAGGTGTGCTGGTCACGAACGCGGGAGCGGATGTCCCGGGCGGAGGCAGGGAGTTCCCCGAAGCCGTCGAGCGGGCGTTCGGGAATGCTCGCGTGTTTCCAGACCGGAAAGGGAGACGGGATGACTGAGCAGGGACAGTTCCCGCGGGTGATCACGAACCTCACGCACGGCGGGCACGCCATTCTCGACAGTGCGGACGAGGCGGAGAAGACCGCCCAGACGCAGGAAAGCCTGAGCACGCGCAGCTCGGTGGTCCAGGAGTCCACCGACGTCGCCGCGCACGTCGGAACCACCGCCTTCGACTACTTGTTTCCCGACCTCGCGAAGAAGTTCCCGGCCAACCACCTGCCGAACGACGACGTCGCGAAGGTCGTCAAAGCCCTGATGGCACTGGGCACGGCGGTAGTGGAGACGCCGGCCGAGGTACGCGACCCGGGTCTCAACTCGCCGATTCCGCCGATCTACACGTACTGGGGCCAGTTCGTCGACCACGATCTCACGGCCGCGACAGATCGCGACCTGGTCATCAACATCACCGACGAGAACCTGCCGCCCGTGCCGCCGGACGAAGTGGTCAAGAAGCTGGAGAACCTGCGGATCCCGTCGTTGAACCTCGACTCGGTCTACGGCGACGGACCGTTCGCGGCACCGGCGCCCGGCAAGGACGCCGTCCCCTACGACGGGATCAAGCTCCGGCTGGGCCTGCTCACGCCGATACCCGTCACCCGGGGCGTGTTGATCCCCCCGGTCGACGACACACAGCGGGATCTGCCGCGCAATGGCGAGCGCACACCGCTCGTCGGCGACACACGCAACGACGAGAACCTCGTGGTGGCCCAACTCCATGTGGCGTTCCTGCGGTTCCACAACGCGGCGGTCGACTGGGTGCGTGACAACGAGCCCGAGTTCGAGTCGGACGCCGATGTCTTCCGCCGGGCCCGCGACCTCACCCGGTGGACGTACCAGTGGTTGTGCGTGCACGACTATCTGCACACCGTGGCCCGCCCCGACATCGTGGACCGTGTGGACACGGCGGAGGGGAACCTGCTCGACCTGGACCGGCGTGGCCTCTACATGCCGATCGAGTTCTCGGTGGCGGCCTTCCGCTTCGGCCACAGCATGGTGCGCGGCGCCTACGACTGGAACCGCAACTTCGGCCGCCCCGGCGACGGGGCACCCGTGGCCACCCTGGACCAGCTCTTCCAGTTCACCGGCAGGGGCGGTCTCGCCGATCTGCCGACGCTCCCGTCGAACTGGCCGGTCGAATGGGACCGGATGGTCGACAAGAACAGCCCGTTCGCCAACCGTTTCACCCGGCTCATCGACACCAGGCTCGCGCCGCCGCTCGCCGATCTGCCCAACGAGGGCAACGACCTGAGCCTGGCGGAACGGATCAGGAAGCTCCTCAAGCAACTCGCCCAACGCAACCTCCTGCGCGGCTACCGCCTCGCCGCCCCCACCGGCCAGGCAGTGGCCCAGGCGCTCGGCGTCACACCCCTCAGCCGCGCGGAACTCGAACAGGACAGCAGCAGCGAGGTCAAGAGCGCGCTGGCGGCCGGTGGCCTGTTCGACAGGACCCCACTCTGGTTCTACGTGCTCAAGGAGGCCGAGGTACGCGAGCTGGGCCGACGGCTCGGCGAGGTCGGCAGCCGTGTCGTCGCCGAGACCATCATCGGCCAGATCCGCAAGGACCCCGGTTCGTACGTCAACCGGACGAGCTGGAGCCCCGCCCAGGGCGTCCTGCTCCCGAACGGTCGGCCGGTGCGTACGATCGCGGACTTCCTCCGGTTCGCCGGAGTCCTCTGACCCGACGACACTCCCTCGGGCCGTGCTCCCGCGCCCCCGCCGACCTGCGTCGGAGGGGGCGCGGGCGGGTGTGCGCCGTAGGGAGTTCCCCGAAGCGCCGTACGACCCGCCCGCCGGACCATGCGCGCATGGACCTACGACAACAGCAGCAGAACATGGTGGAGCGCTACCGGGAAACGGTGGACCAGCGCGCGGACATCCGGCGACGGCAGGTGGAGACCGGCTCGCCCTTCGCCGCCGACAGCGCGGAACAGCTGCGCGCCCGCGCGAAGCGGCTGGTGAGCAAGGGCGAGGCCGACCCGGGGAAACTGGAGCCGGTGCCGTCCGACGGAGGGCCGGTGCGTCCCGCCGTCGTCCTGGAACGGATCCTCGGCGACGCGAACGACCTGCAGAACGTCAACTTCCTTGCCCGCGGCGCCCGTGCGGCCCGCGCGGTCGCCCGCGTCTCCATCGTCGCGGGCGGACGGCGGACCGGCTTCGGCACGGGCTTCCTCGTGGGGGAGCGCCTGCTGCTCACCAACAACCACGTGCTCCCCGACGTGGCGACGGCGACGGAGTCCTTCGCGGAGTTCGACCTCGAATCCGACGCCGACGGAGTGCCCAAACCGGTCGACTCCTACGACCTGGCCCCGGACACGCTGTTCGTCACGGACCCCGCGCTCGACTACACACTCGTCGCGGTCGGGGCCGGTGCCGACGGGACGCGGCCCGGCACGGTGCACGGCTGGCTGAAGCTGATCGCCCAACAGGGGAAGATCGTCATCGGCGAGCCGGTGAACATCGTCGGCCACCCCGACGCGAGGCCGAAGGAGATCGCGGTCCGCGCCAACGAACTGCTCAACCAACTCCCGCAGTTCCTGCACTACCGCACGGACACCGAGCCCGGAAACTCCGGCTCGCCTGTGTTCAACGACCAGTGGGAGGTCGTCGCGCTGCACCACGCCGGTGTGCCCGATCCCGGCGGCGCGGGCTGGATCGCCAACGAGGGGGCCCGCGTCAGCGGCATCGTGCGGCACCTCGCCGCGGCGGCGCTGCCACCGGAACAGCGAGCGCTGCTCGCCGAGTTGGGCCCACAGTCGGTGCCGGTCGGGCCGGCGCCCATCGAGGCGGTGCCGGTCGAGGACCGCTCCGGCGGCAGCGGCGCAGCCGCGCAAGAGCGGAGCGGCGTCACCGGGCGGGCCGCCGTCGGCCGGCGGCGCCTGGTGTTCCTGCACGGCCGTGGTCAGCAGGGCCACAACCCCGCCCAACTGCGCGCCGGTTGGTGCCGGGGCCTGGCCACCGGGCTGGCGGCGGCGGGCTTCCCGCCACTGGACGCCGCCGACGTCTGGTTCCCCTTCTACGGCAACGCGTTGGCCTCCGCGCAGGCCACCCGCGAGAGCCTCGGCCTCGACACGGCGGCGACCACGGCCGAGGCGTTCGTGCCCGCCGACCCCGGTGCTCGCACGGTGTACGCCGCGCTGATCGCGGAATCCGCCGAGGCCGCCGGGATGCCTGAGCCGAAGCCCGAGGCCGCGCAGGAGTCGGGCCTGCTCGGCGGGGCGGTCGCCGCACTGCAGCGGCCGTTGTCCTGGATCGCGGCGCGCAGCGGGCTCGACGACGTCGTGATCGCGACGGTGTTCCGGGACGTCGCGGCCTACCTCGGCGACAAGTCGGTACGCGACGCCGTGCTGGAGGCGGTGCTGGCCGGGCTGCCGGGGGACGGCGAGATCGTGCTGGTCAGTCACAGTCTCGGTACCGTCGTCGCGCTCGACCTGTGCACCATGCTGCCCGGCGGGACCTCGATACCCCTGTTGGTGACGGCCGGCAGTCCGCTCGGACTGGACGCCGTGTACAAGCGACTGCTGGCCCGCGGCGCGGTCCGGCCCGGTCAGGTGGACGTGTGGCTCAACGCGTGGGCGGCGGCAGACGCCGTCGCCATCGGCTGTCCGCTCGGCGACACCTGGGACCGGGTTCGCGACGTGCTCTGCGCCAACCCCAAGGATCGGGCGCACGACATCGCGCAATACCTGTCCCACGCGACCGTCGCGGCCGAGATCGGCCGCGCCCGGTCGGCCGGCGGCTGAGGGGGAGCTGCGAGGGACGATCTCCGTGGCCTCGGACGATCCGGTCGAGGTCTCTGGGAGGATCGCCACCATGAGCGATAACCCGCAGCGCCTCGTCACCGTCGACCGCACCGGCCCCGGCCGGTTCACCGCCACCAACGCCCGTGGCGGTACCGTCGAGTTCGGCACCGCGAACGGCGGCGGCACCGAGTTCACCCCCGTCGAGCTGCTGCTCGCCGCGATCGGGGGCTGCACGGCGGCCGACGTCGACGTGGCCACCACTCGGCACGCGGAGCCGGACGGGTTCACCGTCACCGTGACCGGCAACAAGGTCAGCGACGACCTCGGCAACCGGATGACCGACCTCGCGGTCACCTTCGCCGTCACCTTCCCGGAGGGTGAGGCCGGTGACCGGGCCCGCGCCATCCTGCCCCGGGCGGTCGCCGTCTCCCACGACCGGCTGTGCACGGTCAGCCGCACGGTGGAGACCGGCACGCCCGTCACCGCGACGATCAAGGACGTCTGACGGGCACGGAACGCGCCCTGTTCTCTGCGGACCGGTGACAAGGGGTTCGCGAGGCGCTGCGTTCTTGTGAGCACTGCCTGATCCCCGGGGCGTGAGCGCCCTACCGTCCGGTCATGAAGACGAGTCGCAGCACAGAATGGACAAGGGCGAGGACGTGGCGCGGTGCCGCGCTGGCGGTACTGGTGGCCGCCGGGACGCTCACCGCCGCCGCCCCGCAGGCACAGGGTGAGAGCGCGCGCACCGAGACCCCGGTCGCGTCGACGCATCCCGCCGACGGTGTGGTCGAGTCGGTGGTGCGGGTGAAAGTGCCGTTACCGCAGTCGTTCGGCGCCCGCCCGGCGGCGTGCGACTGGCTGTCGTATCTGCGCTACCGCTCCGCCGACGGGCCGCGCGCATCGGCCGACGCCGACCGGATCCTCGTGGCCCAGCCCGGCATCCTGGAAGGGGCCGGAGCCTTCGACAGCGTCGCCCGCGACACGGTCGCCCAAGCCGCCGCGCAGGGACGGCACTTCGAGTTCTGGGCCCTGGACCGGCGCTCCAACTGCCTTGAGGACCCCACCGGTATCGCCTCCGGCGATCAGCACACGGCCGTCGACTACTACTACCGCGGCAGGGCCGTCGACGGCCGGACCTTCGCCGGGTTCGTCGGCAACGACCAGCTCGGCTGGATGGCGAAGCTCGGCATCGAGCAGACCGTGCGGGACGAATACGACCTGCTCGTCGCCGAGTTGCCCGACCAGGGGCTGCGCAAGAGCAAGGTGCTGTGCGGCGGACACTCGCTCGGCGGGGTGATCACCGGGTACTTCGCGGCGGCCGACTTCGACGGGAACCCCGCCACCCTGGCCGACGCCGGACAGAACCAGTGCGCCGGCTACTTCGCACTCGACACCACGATCTCCACCTCGCTCGGTGACCTGAGCGGCAGCATCCCCGACGACACCGACCTGCCCGACATCGGGCTCGGTTACGCCGTCGTACAGGCGGGGCTCGACAGTGGAGTACTGTCCCGCTCCCTGTCGGCACCCGTGCTGCTCAACCCCGAGACCATGACCCTGCTCGCCATCGCGGGCCTGGGCGCCGCACGCGACCCGGACGGCGAGTCGGACCTGCCCGCCGACCTCCCCTCCAACGTCAACATCGAGGCCACGAACCGGTTCCTGTTCTCCAAGGACACCGCCACCTTCCTCACCGGCTCACCCGCCGTGAAGGACTTCCGGCTCACCAACGACGCCGTGCTCGGCGCGCTCATGGACGACAACTCCGAACCGCTGGCATTCCTGCAGAGCAGCGTGGGCCTCTTCGACGGCGGACCGCTCACCGACAAGAACTTCCCGGCCGCCAACGGGAGTTCGGGGCAGTCGCAGCTGTTCGGCGTCGAGTACAAGGCGATTCCGGCACAGCCGCACGGCCCGCTCTACACCTGGCGGAACTACGACCGGGTCGGCGCCGCCGACGACCCCGGGTACCGGTCGGTGGACGGCACCCCCTTCACCAACGCCTCGAAGGAGGTCACCGACATCCACGAGCTGGCCCGCAGCATGGGGAAGCAGCCACTGGACTTCACCGAGCAGTACTTCCCGACCAAGCTGGTCACCGACATCGAGCTGGCCACTTCACCCCAGGTCAAGCAACTCGTCGTCCACCCTGGCGGGTTGACGGCCAATCCGACGCTCACCGTGCTCGCGGGCGACGGCCTCCTCGCGGGCCGCATCCCGGCAGACCTGCACCCGGTGATCGCCCCCGGATACCAGCACTTGGACGTCCTGACGGCGGCACCCGTGCAGAACAACGGTCGGCCCGAGATCGTCTCCAGCAGCCTCGCGGGATTCGCCGCAGCGCCCAAGTAGCACACCGACAGGGGCCCGGGAGGATCAACTCCCGGGCCCCGCAGTGCTGTTGTGGGTCAGACCTTGCTCGCCGCGAACGTCGCCGCCGCACCGGCGTCGGAGGTGTAACCGAGATGGGCCAGTACGTCCGTCCCGCCGTTCTGGCAGATGGGGTCACCCGTGGCGCAGAAGTCGATGGTGCGGCTCTGGTAGGTGCCGGTGACGCTCTTGCCGAGGGCGCGGATCGGGTTGCCGAACAGCAGCACCGCGGCGACTCTCGGCTCGACCGCCGCCGGGATCGTCGCCACGATCGGGCTGCCGACCACCGCACCGTCGCTGCTGATTCCCATGGAGTTGTCGACGACATTCGCGCCCTGCGAATATCCGACGAGAATGAAACGCTGATTCGGACAGGCCGCCGCCTGCGCATTGACGTGGTTGACCACATCGAGATTTCCCGTCGCCGCGGAGGTCAGGGAAAGGTCGGCGGGATAGTTCACCGCGTAGCTGGAGAGGGTCTTCCCGGTGATTTTCTGCTGGAGTGCGGAGAATACCGGGTCGCCGACGATCAGACCGAGAGTCCCCGGCTCGAAGGTGCCGCGAGCCGCCACGACGTCGAGGTCCGCGCAGGTGGCGGCAGACGCCGTGGGCGTGGTGAGGGTGGCGAGACCGACTCCGCCGAGCAGCGAGAGCGCGGCCAGGCACAAGCGAATACGCATGAGAATCCTTTGAGGGTGGGGCGCGTGCCACGCGCCTGTGGAAAGGACACCTCGAAGGTATTCGCGTTGTTTCACCGGGTGTTATGGACGGGAATTCAGAAACCGTCTCTGTTTTTGTCGGCGCGTGAGTCACGCTCGTTCTCCCGCGACGCCGCCGAACGCAGTGCGAGAATCAGATCCAGCCGGGTGCCGGGATCGTGCAGGGACTCGCCGAAGAGCTTCTCCAGCTGGCGCAGGCGGTAGCGGACCGTCTGCGGGTGGATATGGAGCCGGGCGGCGACATCGGGGACGTTGCTGCCGCTGAGCAGCCAGGCGAGCAAGGTCTCGGCCAGCCGGGCGCGTTGCCCCTCGGACGCCGCGTCGAGCGGTGCCAGCACCCGGGCCTCCAACTGTGCGAGCAGCGGTTCGTCGTTGTGCAGCAGCAGCGTCGACAGATGGTCGGCGCACAGCACCACGCCCTGCCGGGGGAGCACCCCGCGCCCCATCAGCCCCAGCGCCCGCGTGGCCCAGCGCAACGACCGCGCGGCCTCGGCCACCGGGACCGTAGGACCGATCGCCGCCGGACGGCCGCCCAGGCCGAGCACGAACGACCGCCCGCCGAACCGGCCGTAGCCCTCCGGGTCCGGTACCAGCACGCGCGGCGGCCGTGACTCCATGTCGGCCAGCGCTCCGGGCATCGCCGGCGGCCGGTCCTCCGCGCGCGGATCCGCGGGCCCCGCCAGCGCGATGACGGCGACCCGCGAAGGCACCCGCCACCGCGCACCGTGTGCCAGATCCTGCACCTCCTCCGGGGACACGGGCCCGTCGCCCAGCAGCAGATCGAGCAGTCGTCGGCGCCTCCGCTCCAGCTCGTCCGCGCTGCCGGACCGCGCGTCCGCGTAACCGGCGGCTGCCGCCTCGGCGACCTCGTGCACGGTCCGGAACGCCAACTCGCCCAGCGCGGCCACGACTTGTGAGTCCAGGCCGAGTTCCTCCGCCGTCCGCCCCATCAACCGCCAGGCATGCAGCCCGCCGACCCGTAACGCGGACTGCACCGCGTCCAGGCTGCGGCCGTCCAGCGCCACACCGCGCCCGATCTCGTAGTACGTCGTGGCCATCGTGGACCGCTGGTCGCGCGGGTCCGCGATGTGGTCGATGAACAGAGTGAGCGCCTGCACCACACCGGCCCGGAGATTCTCGCGGTAGACGGCACCTGACGGCAGCCCGTACTCGGGCACCTGTCTGCGGACCTCCTCCTCCACCTCGTCGGCCACACGCGGCAGTTGGGCGCGCAGCAGCTCGGCCAGCTCTGGCGGGACCGAGGCGGTGGTGGGATCGACGGGCACTCCGCGCGGGGTGGGGACGGCCACGACGGACACTCCTTTCCCCCGGAGGCGGCTCGCCCACGGACCGTTGCCCGTGGGACGAGGGGGACGACCTGTGTTGGACGGCCGTCCCCTGCGCTCCGTTCCGTGCCCCGGCTGCACCGACATCACTCCGGCAGCCCCAGCGCGGCGGCGAGCATCGGCCACGAGGCGGTGAACTCCCCTTTCCAGTAGGCCCAGCTGTGCCCTCCGCCCGGATAGAAGTGCGTGGTGACCGGAATGCCGAGCAGCGCGAGGACACCGGTGAAACTGTGCGCGGACGGCCACAGCAGACTCTCCAACGCCTCGGGCAGCCAGTCGCCCGAACCCCCGGCCAGACCACTGCCGTTGGACACGTACAGCGGCGTGCCGCGCAGCCCGCCGGCCTGGGCGCGCGGATTGAAGGCCCGCCAAGTCAGCCCGTTCAACAGGGGGTTGCCCCACAGTGTGAGAGGCGCCAGGCTCTCCCGGGCCACGATGGCGTCCACCAGGGAGGGCACTCCGGGCGCCGTGGTGTCGAGGATCCCGCTGTAGGACGCGGCGGCGGCGAACGCGCCCGGGTGGCGGGCCGCGTGCGCCATCGCGCCGTAGCCCCCGGTGGACACCCCGGCGACCGCCCGCACGCCGGACGCCCGGTAGTCGCGGGCCAACAGCGCCGGAACCTCCAGGAGTTGGAAGGTCTCGTAGTCGGGCCCCTCGCGCCAGACGCTGGGGATACCGGTGGGCCCCGCGTCCGGCATCGCGACAATCAGCTCGCGCCCCTCGGTGAAGGCCTCTATGTCCGTCTCCCGGGTCCAGGACGTGTAGTCGTCGTGCGCCCCGTGCAGCAGATACAGCACGGGATACGTCCGAGCGGGCTGCGCGGCGAAGTCCGACGGCAGGATCAGCCGCACCGGCGCACTGCGGCCCAGTGCGGGCGAGGACACGGACACGTCGAAGGTCCGCGCCGAGACCTGCGTCGCGGCCCGGGCACGGCCCACACCGGCCGTGGCACCGAACAGAACGGCGAGCCCGGTGGCCGCGGCGACCCGCGTGGCGGCTCGCCGGGACATCCCGCCGGGAGGGCACTCGGGGAGGGTGGCACGCGGGGAGATCTCGGAGGGGTGCTGCGGTGTGGCGGGGCGGTGGTGCGGCATGGCGGCTCCTCGGTCGGATCGGCGGGAACTCAGGCCGGTGCGGCGGTTCCGCCCGGCGAGGCCAGCACCCGCCGCAGATGGGCGGCGATCGCGTCGACGTGCGGCGGGTCGAGCAGCGACAGGTGATGCCCCGACACCGGTACGACGGTCAGGCGCGGGCACACCTCGTCCCAGCCGAGCGTGTCGTCGTCCCGCTCGTACGCCGGGTCGCGCACGGTGTGCGGCGCCGGTTCCGTGGCCCGGTACAGCACCACCGGGCCCTCGTACCGGCCCGGGCGGTGTGCCTCGCCGATCCGCAGATCCAGGTAGGAGGCACGCTGGTGCTCCAGCGCGGCGGGCGGCACCCGCACGGCCTCGCGCAGGGTGCGCAGCACGGCGTCGATGCGTGCGCGGTCGTCGTCCATGGCCACCAACTCGTCGTACGGCAAGGGCAGTTGGACGCCGTACGTGTCGGCGACGTGCTGGGCGAAACCGGTGAGATGGGCGCGGACACGGCCGGGCCGGAGGAGGGGGCGTACGGAGTCGATGAGGGCGACGAGTTCGACGTCCCGTCCGGCGGCGACGAGCCGGCGTGCCGTCTCCTGGGCGAGGAACCCGCCGAAGGACCAACCACCCAGCACGCACGGCCCGTCGGGGTGGACGGCGCTGATCGCGTCGGCATAGCGCCGCGCCTTCTCCGACACCGTACGGGCGTCCTCGATCCGGTCGAGACCGTGCACCGGCCGTTCGTGGCCCAGGAGTTGGGCGAGTGCGCGATAGACGTCGGTGGTGCCGCCGGCGGCATGGAAGAGGAAGAGCGGGGCGTCCGTGCCGCCGTTGTGCAGCGTGCGGAGCGGGGACGGGTCGTCCGTCAACTGCCGTACGCGGTCCGCCACGTCGTCGATCGTCGTGGCGTCGAACAGTTCGCGCAGTTGCAACTCGATTCCGAACTCGCGGTCCAGGGCGGTACGGATCCGGACGGCCAGCAGGGAATCCAGGCCGAGGTCGGCCAACGCGGTGGTGGGGGCCATGCGGGCCGTGGGATGGCCGGTGACGGCGGCGATGTGGTGACCGACGCGGGCGACCACCGAAGCGGGTGGGGACTCCACCACGGCGGCGGGTCCCGGCGACCGATCTGCTGTCGCACGTCCCCGCCCGTCCGTCCACCAGTACCGGACATGCCGCCAGCGCGGCAGCGGAAGGTCCACGACCCGGCCGGCCGGTACCGGCAGGGACAGTCCCGCCGCGTACAGGGCACCCAACTCACCGAGAAAAGCGGCAGATCCGGCCGCGTCGCGGCGCAGCGTGCCCACGGTGAACGAGTCGGGCACGGTGTCGGTGATGGCCCTGGCCAGGACCGGATGAGGCGAGATCTCGACGAAGGCGGTACGACCGTCCGCCGCAGCAGCCGCGAGGGCCCGGTCCAGCCGTACCGGCCGGCGCAGGTTGGCGGCCCAGTGCTCGGCGCCGAACTCGCAGGCGCCGCAAGGGTCGTCGAGGACGGTGGAGTAGACCGGGATGCGCGGTGACCGTCCCCGGAGGTCCGCGAGGGCCTCGGTCAGCTCGGGCAGCAGCGGGCCCACGTGCGGCGAGTGTCCGGCGCCGACGACCCGCATGGCCCGGGCGGCCCGCCCGCGCTCCTCCATCCGCCGCACCAACCGGGCGACCGCCACCTCGTCACCGGTGACGACCTTCTGCCGGGGCGAGGAGTGCACGGCGACCTCGACACCGGGGAACTCCCTCTCCAGGTCGGGCAGTTCACCGTCCTCCAGGTCCACGACGGCCATCGCGCCCCCGCGCAGCCCACCGAGCAACCGGGCCCGTACGGCGACCACCCGTGCCGCGTCCACCACATCCAGCGCGTCCGCGCACACCGCGGCGGCCACCTCGCCCAGGGAGTGGCCGATCACGGCGGCGGGTTCGACGCCGTAGGACCGCCACAGGTCGGCGAGTGCCAACTGGGTGCCGAAGAGGACGGGTTGGGACACGTCGAGCCGGTCGAGCGGGCCGGCGGAAGCCAGGTGTGCGCGGAGGGAGAAGCCGAAGACGTCGGTGAGCTGGGCGTCGAGTTTCTCCACGGCGGCGGCGAAGGCCGGTTCCTCCAGCAGGAGTTGGCGTCCCATGCCGGTCCACTGGGTGCCGTATCCGGAGAACACCCACACCGGACCGCGCCCCACTCGGTCGCGGTCGCCGGTGATCACTCGCGGGTCCCGGTCGCCCTGCGCCAACGCGCCCAGTGCGTCGGCCAGTTCGTGTCCGTCGCGGGCGATGACGGCGGCGCGCACGGGCCCGCGCCCGGTACGTCCCGCGAGTGTGCGGGCCACGTCGGCGGGGCGGGCCGCACTCCCCACGGGCGTGCGCAGCCACGCGGCGAGCCGGGCGGCGGTGTCGCGGACCCGCTCGGTGTCGAGGTCGGAGAGGAGATGGAGGCGGGCAGCCGACTCCCCGACCCCCTGAGTCGGAGGCACGGTGGGCCGCCATTCCTCCAGTACCGCATGGGCGTTGGTGCCACCGAAGCCGAAACCCGAGACACCTGCCGTGGCCGTACCGCCGTAGCGGGGCCATGGTTCGGGCTCGGTGACCAGGCGCAGCCGTGCGTCGGGGAGTGAGGTGCCGTGCAGCGACGGCGGGACGAGGTCGTGGTGGAGGGCGAGGACCGTCTTCACCAGGCCGGCGAGACCGGCCGCGCACTCCAGATGACCGAGGTTGCCCTTCACCGAGCCGAGCAGCAGGGGCTGTTCACGGTCTCGGCCCGCGCCCAGCACCGTGCCGAGCGCGCCCGCCTCGATCGGGTCGCCCAGCGGGGTACCGGTGCCGTGCGCCTCCACGTAGTCCACGTGGGCCGGGGCGAGTCCGGCCCGCCCGTACGCCGTCGCCAACAGGGCTTGCTGCGCGGCCGGGTTGGGGGCCAGCAGGCCGCCCGAGCGGCCGTCGGAGTTGACCGCCGTGGCGCGGATCAGCGCGAGGACGCGGTCACCGTCGCGCTCCGCGTCGGAAAGCCGTTTCAGCAGTACCGCCGCGCAACCCTCTCCGCGCCCGATGCCGTCGGCCGTCGAGGCGAACGGCTTGCAGCGGCCGTCCGGCGCGAGCGCCCCCGCCCGGGCGAAGGCGATACCGACGGCGGGTGAGAGCAGGACGTTGACCCCGGCGGCGATCGCCGTGTCGGTCTCACCGCCGCGCAGGCTCACACAGGCCTGGTGCAGGGCGACCAGGGAGGACGAACAGGCCGTGTCCACCGCCATGTTGGGACCGTGGGTGTCCAGGACGTACGCCAGTCGGCCCGCCGTCACACTGAGTGCCGCGCCCGCCGGGGCCCAGGGGTCGACGGCGTGCGCGTCGGCGCCGGTGAGGCGGCCGTACTCCGGGGCCGAGACGCCGACGTAGATCCCGGTGGCCGTGCCCGCTAGGGCCGTGGCCGGGACGGCCGCGTGGTCGAGCGTCTCGCGGACGACCTCCAGGAGGATCCGCTGCTGCGGGTCCATCACCGCGGCCTCGCGCGGGGTGATCCGGAAGAAGTCGGCGTCGAACCCGGCGATGTCGTCCAAGTAGCCGCCGTACAGGGGCGCTTCGGCGGGCGGGACCGGCGTGAAGTCGCCCCATCTGTCCTCGGGGACGCGCCTGATCGCGTCGACGCCGTCGATCAGCAACTGCCAGTAGGCGTCGGGGCCGTGCACTCCGCCGGGCAGCCGACAGCCGACCCCGATCACCGCGACGGGCTCGCCCGGCGCTGCCCGCACGGCAGGTGCGGGAACGCCAAGAGCGGAAGGCCGGGAGTCCGTGCCGCACACCCGCGCCACCAACGCGTCCACGGTCGGCGCCTCCCACAGCAGCGTCGCCGGCAGGTCGTGCCCCGTCAGCAGCGACAACTCGCCCGCCAGCACGACCGCGTCCCGCGAGGACATGCCGAGTTCGGCCAGCGGCCGGTCTGTTGCCACGTCAACCGTCGGCCTGCCGCACCACTCGGCGACCCGCTCCACGATCCGCAGCCGCAACGCGTTCTCGTCGCCGGGGATCGCCCGTCCCCTCGCCCCGTTCTCGTCGGCGGCCGTCATCCCGCGCTCTCCGTCGCGTAGTCGCCCTCCAGGTACCGCGCGCGGGTCAGGGCCCGTGACACCTTGCCGCTGGAGGTGCGGGGCACGGTGCCGGGAGCGACCAGCACGACATCGGCGAGCCGCAGCCCGTGCCGCGCGGAGACGGCCGCGCGCACGGCACGCGTCAGGGCCGGTACGTCGAGGTCGGCGAGGCTGGTGGTGCGCGTGTGTTCGGCGACGACGACCACCCGCTCGCCCGCACCGCCCACCCCACCTGTTCCGCCCGGCACCCCGAACGCGGCGAGCCGGTCCCGTCGTACGGCCTGATGCGCGTCCTGCGCGGTGGCCTCGACGTCCTGCGGATAGTGGTTGCGGCCGTCGACGACGATGAGGTCCTTGAGCCGTCCGGTGACGATCAACTGCCCGTCCAGGACGGTCCCGAGGTCACCCGTGCGCAGCCAACCGCCCGGCGCGTCCCCGTCGAGCGAGGCGCCGAACACCAGCCGGGTCTGCGCGGAGTTGTTCCAGTAGCCGCGCCCCACATTGGCGCCCTGCACCCAGATCTCCCCGACCTCCCCCTCGGCCAGCAGGGCGTGGGCGACCGGATCGACGATGCGCACCCGCTGCCCCACCGGAGTACCGCACCCCGCGAGGAGCACGGCGCGCGGATCCTCGGGCCGCGCGGGCAGCGCCTTCCCGGCCGCGAGGGCGTCCCGGTCGAGGGCGAACCGTCCGAGCGGCCGGCCGGGCCGGGCGGCGCTGACGAACACGGTGGCCTCGGCGAGCCCGTACGACGGACAGTGCGCCTCCGCCGCCAACCCCTGTGCGGCGAACGCGGCGTGGAAACGGTCGGCGGTGCCGGGCCGGACGGGTTCGCTGCCGTTGATCAGCGCGGCGACCCCGTCCAGCCGCAGCCCCTCCTTCTGCGCCTCGGTGACGGCGGAGGCGCAGT
>Ga0307509_10003108_pt1 | contig 25772 bp, 28 predicted proteins | sample 10_EM_MG_FD_202245 | JGI IMG/M metagenome (GOLD analysis project Ga0307509, IMG submission 202245) | Populus trichocarpa ectomycorrhiza microbial communities from riparian zone in the Pacific Northwest, United States - 10_EM | ecosystem: Host-associated > Plants > Roots > Unclassified | place... | reverse complement strand
TTTTCTTGTGAACAACCATATGCCAGCCCAAGAGCAAGGCATCAGGTAAAGGTGTAGTAAACAGTCGGCAGGGCGGTGGTGCAACCAGAGGTAGTGCAATACTAGCCGTACAGTGCCAAGAAAATCCAACCGAGTTGAAATATGGAGAAGGGCCAAACCCATGACAGACAGTTGTGTCAGTAGCCATGGGATTTGACCAAAGTAGTGAGGTTTTTGTCCCTATGGCTATGGCGAGGGGCCACCGGAGGGCAGATATTGAGGTAGTAGTAGGGTACCAGCCAGTAAGGTGTGTTTATCCCACGGTAAGGCCTTTCCAGCACCCTTATGAAGCTCCAAGTTCAGGGGCGGGTCAGGATCGTGAGATTGATGTGTGGTGTTTTACCCACGCTTATGCCTTCCCAAATAGGAAGGTGAAAAGCTGGGTAGGAAAATTGAGGGAAGGGAGCTTGACAATATTCGCCCGGGGTTCAGTGGAGGCACTATACTGTAGAAGAGGAGGAAGAAGAGGAACTCAAGTGCGGAGGAGGGATATTCAAAGAGATTTGATCCTCTCATCCTTTGGCACCGTACCAGTACCGGTAGGTGTACTGTACAGTACCTAACAAAGACCGGTAGACGTAACCCCCAAGCATGTCTATCAAAACAGAAGACCGATACGGTAGCCGCGCAGGGTGCAACAGTTTCAGAGGAAACATGGGTACGGTATGGGAACTTTCTTTCACAGAAATTTTAGTCAATACAGGCGGCCCCCTTTTTTCTGGAATACTCGAGTACAGTACTGTATTACCACGCGATAGCTAATTCAATCAAGCAGGACGAGAGGTTAGGGCTTCGGTTTTTCATGTTCGGAGGCCGAGTCCCCAAGTGGAAGAAAAGCGTGCTGGGACGTTTAAATTACCTTTCCCGGCCACCATGCACGGGGGGAAAACAAGGCAGGCTCAGTTAAAACAAGACCAAACTAATACCGGTAAGTAATATGCACAACGCCTCACAGGGAGCGACAATTGTAGCGTCCTAGCATATCCAGTTGCTTTATCAGTTTACCTGATCGAAAGATTGGGTGCTCGAGTTTTTACGGCGCGGCGACATGAAAACAAGCTCCTCGACTCTCCCAACAATGGTGGGCTTGCACCTCTTCGCGGTAATATATTTCCGGTCGATCGCGTGAGATTCTATGAGTCCCAGGATTGTTAGCATTGGGGTGCAGGTCCACAAGACATAAATACCATATCTTATGTAAGCAAGAAAGCTGATGGAGATGGAAAGTACAAGCCATCACCCCTCATTGAAATTCCTTCCCACACGCAAACCACAGCTCAAGTCCACAGCTTTTAGACATCCTATAGCTTCTAAGACAGATGGCTGAGGGTTTGGTTCTCTGATTAGTGCCACGAATTCACCCTCACCTTCTCGCTCCATAAACAGGAGGGTCCGAATTAGAAAAAGTTAAAAAGATCCCAACCGTTTACGGTACTCACATTCAGTCCGGTCTAGTACCGTATGGCTCCAAAGTAGGAAAATACCCCCTAAGCAGCCTACTCGGGCACTCTACGCTTTCCTACTCAGCAATGGCCAGAAGGGCGTATTGAAATCGAGTCCGTACCAAGCAGTGACGAGCAGTGAGTCGCATTTGCCTCTTGCTTCGATCGTTGGTTGAGGATGTTGCAGATGTGGCTTGTGACCATCAGCCCTGAAAAGCGCACTTTGCTGTTTTCATCTTCCAGTGAGTGATTCCCACCTATTACTGTACTAGTACAGTACTGCTGTGCTCCTTTTAGCCCTCTCCCTCCCATCCAATCCAGGGATAAATGTATTGAATTAGCATCCCATACCTCACTTTTCCCCATCCTGTGGTGCCAACTCAGGCTGAGCTGCCGTACATCAAGTGTGCGGGGAGGGAGGATCTGCCATAACTTAGAGTCAAATCCCTTCCCTTCTTTCACACTCTTCCCCACATTCCATTCTTTCGTTTCCATAACTTGATTTCGCCTTCCCGAGCGACAGGCAGAACCAACCAACCGGTCTCCTGTCTCCTGGCCTCAGGTCTTCACCACCCAACAGTGCAGCTCAATCCTAACCAGCAATAATCTAGGCAGGGGAAGAATCCTTCAGCCGTTGCCACCATGAAGCTCCTCGGCGTGGGCTCCCCCTTCGATCCGACAAACCGCTTCCAAACATCTAGCATTCTCTCCCCCGTCGTGCTCGCTTGTGTCCGGCTGCTGATCGCGTGCTACATCTTCGCCGCGCTATTTTACCGCATCGCTCGCTCCGCCGTGTTCGATGGGTCGCACTCGACGCGGAATAGCTTTTCGTATTTTACAAACTTGACGTACTGGGGACTTGGTTGCTATTTTGCTGTCGCAACGGTTCACACAATTGTTTATGCGTTTAGTGGGAGAGCTCCGTTGGAGAGATGGCCCAAGGTGTTGCAGTTTTTGCATAGTTTGCTATATACTACTATTATTACATTTCCGCCTTTGGTGTGAGTATTGGCTTTATTAATCTTTTTTTTTTTTTGGCCATTACCCACTCAGAGTTCCTCTTTGGGAGGGGGGATATGGCCAAGTAGATGGATGGGTGGATTGGGGGGGGATACCCATGGGAGTAATGTGTGAGGGAATCGGAGGGGGAGAGAGAGGAAAAGGATGCCCGCTGACCAATACGTTTTGTGGTTTTTTAGAACGGTGGTATACTGGACCATTCTGGCACCAGATGACAGCCCATTTGGTACTACATATTCAGCATGGAGCAACGTAAACCCCTCCCCCTCCCCCTCCTTCTTCCCCACCAACCAACCAAACTAATCCCCCCCTTAGATATCCTTCCATGCCCTAAACTCAGTCTTCGCAATCTTTGAAATCCTCATTCCCCGCACCGAGCGCCCGCCATGGCTACACATTCCCTTCCTAATCCTAATCCTAGCGGGCTACCTGGGCGTCGCCTACATTACCAAGGCAACCAAGGGCTTCTACGCCTACTCCTTCCTCGACCCGGGCAAGAAGGGTTCCGGCACCGTTGCCGCGTACGTCTTTGGCATTGCTGCGGCTATCTGTGTGGTGTTTGTGATCGTCTGGCTGATTATTTGGTTGAGGATGTTTCTGTGCGAGAAGGTGTTTGGCTTGAAGGGAAAGTTCTCGAGCAAGGCGCGGGGTGGAAGGGGTGATGGATGGAAGGGCGAACACGGGAAATTGACAGAGGAGAAGGGACATCCTTGAGGTTGTACTTTCTTCGTTTCCGTTTGTTTAGGAGGGGGGAGTGGATTCAGGCGCTAGTTTTGGATATGCTTGTTGTAATGTCAAATAGATTGTGCTTTATTTCGCCCCCCCCCTTCGTTATTGATTTATTTCCTGTAATTCGAAAGAGCAAGCGAGAGCTCGTAGTGGTTGAAACGGATAGAGACAGGGGGGGACTTGAACCTGAGTACCAATCATACATACATATCATACACACACACACACACTGCCATGCCCCGCCGTGTCTTCCCCCCCTCTAAACAAGCAACCTTCCAACCCCTCCAGCAATTATTCCAGCACCCACATTCCAAGCACGAAATCTCACTCGTTTCTCCCCATCTGCCATCTGACTTACCCCCAGCGCCAATCCCCACCATTTACCCCAGCACCACCACACTCCGAAACCGCACCACACCAAAGGAAACCCCTACCAGCGCCATATCAAACTCCACCACAGTCAACACAAAACAGCAACAACAAAAACCCACCACAAGCACAACAGCCCTGCTCTAATGCCAAGCTAAATTAAATGCTTCTCTCCCACCCGTCCCATTGATCCCCGTATCCTCTGGATAATTCCTCCTCCTTCTACGATACTGCACTAGGTATGCTACTTAAAACTCGTAAATAGGAATGTGACATACGTGTGTTGGCCATTTCATGTATTCCTACATTCGGATGATTTCCTTATGATTTTTTTCTTTTTCTTTTCCTTTTGCTTCACTTGTGTAGTGGCCCTCTCTGCTTTCTACCTAGCTCTTCTCCTTGGATTTTTCTTTTCTTGCTTTCTTGCTTTAATTTAGAGTGCTCTCGTCTTGTTTGTTTTTTTGCACAGTGTAGTTGGTGGTTGTGAAGCCCTCTGGGGGGAAAAATATATTCTGTAGAGTGATGGAACTGGACTAGAGTATGGATCTTGATGTGCTCGTTCGTCACTGCCTAGAATGGAATACAGTGAGTGGTTAGAGAGAGAGGTGGAATACACTAGTGAGGAGTTAGGTGACGCTACTATCAGTCTGCTCTGCGTGCTATGCAATGAATGGATGGATGGATGAACAGGTGGATGGTATACCCAAGTTCCCACGCTACCCAGGGGTGAATGTACTGTACTGTACACCCAGCACGCATGCTGCCAGCGCCTTTTCCTATCAAACTTACCAGGCAACTCTCCATCCAGCCCGACAAACCACCCCCCCCCATTCTCTATACTAGTATGATACTATAGCAAGACACGGCCGTGCACGAGCGGCGCACAAGCAAGTATCATAAAACCCCGGAGACATAGGCAGAGGACCAGCAGCGGGACTTGATACCTCCCTCCCTCCCTACTCGGCACGCAAGAAAGAAAGAAAAAATATCATTTTTTTCTTTTCAAACGAAATATTCCAACGTTCCACTCTTTCTATTCTATTGACTTATTATAGGCTCTAGCTTTTCCTGCCTCCTATAATACTAGATTTTTCTTCTTTTTTTTCCCCCTCTTCATTATAATATAATTGTCAGGATGGCAGCTATTATACTATCCAGATATGGATCCCTTTTATCTCTTATCGCTCAAACGAGGCTTGAGTTTTAGCAGGAGCCAAGGGGGTTTTTTTTTTTTGATATGGTGGCGTGTCGAACGGGGTGCTGCCGTGGCGCCATGGACTCCTATTGGTGAGGGTCATTTCCCCCAGATCTATAGCTGGATGGGCACAGTTCCAGGGGGGGGGGTAGGCTGAATATGGGCTTTGTTAGGAGTGGTGGTGGTAGTGGGGTATCGAGTGAGGATACGTGATTCCTACCGGGTGTCGCCGGCTTGTGAGAAATGATTGGAGTGAGCCTAGAGACTTTTGTGGATTATATTTTGAGCTATAGCTATGTTAAATATTGCTATTACTATTGTTGTTATTGCTGTTATTACTTTTATAAAGCCCTGTTAAAAAAAAATAGCTTAGAGAGTGGAGCTTGAGCTCGCTGAGATTAAATGGTATGGTTTGTTGAGGAGAAAGAAAAGGGAGGGGAGGCGAGAAAATTATGAAATGTGTATGGTCTAGTCTGGTCTAGTCCGTCCATAAGCCACACCCACTGGGTCCTGCTAGATCATATTGGCAGTGCTCTCTCCCATATCCCACAAAGTCTCATCCGCGTCCCAGCTATCTGCTGTCCAGTCACTTCCCCCATTCTCCAATAAACACCCAACAAACCCCCCCACCGTACTCGCTCCATCCACACAAACAACCCCCAATCCACCTCTCCCACCTCTAACAACCTCCAACTCCCCGTCTCCATCCCCAACTTCGATCCCTTCCAAGTCCCCAGCAGCGAAGTAAACCGCGTCCGTCCTTCTACCGAGCTCCAGCCGGAAATCCTCGGCCCACCTCAAGCTCTTGGAAATCATCTCGGCTACCTTCTTCACCTGGTCCAACTCCTCATCCTCATTGTTATTCCCGCCATTGCTGTCGCTATTGCTTTTCTGGCGAATGTCGTCCAGACGAAGGCGTAGGAGTGCGACGTTCGCACCCTCGTATTGTTGTTTCAGCGACCAGAGGTCTTCCGCTGCGTTTTCAATAGAGCTGAGGATATTCAAGGTTGTTTGTTGGGTAACAGGGAGGAGGGTGGTGAGGGTTGTTTGGATATTGTAGAGGATGTTTTCGTGATGAGCTACTTCGAGCTCTAGGGCTGTGAATGCTTTGGAGAGGGTTGATAGTGGGGTTGGCGGGAGGGGTGTGACGGCCGGAGATTCGGTGGTAGCGGTAGTGGTTGGTGGGGTCACCGACTGTGGTGGGGTGGCACCAACAGGGGTAACAAATTGTTGGTCCGACATATTTGCCCCAATTGCTTTTCGTAGATCTAAGGGGATTGGTGTTTGCCTTGCTTGTGTTTTGTGTTATGTTGGTTAGTTTTTGGTGGTTGTGGGAAGGTGGTGGGAGAGGAGAAGGAGAAGGAGGAGGGAGATAAGGAAGGTGGCAAGGGACCTGAGAGAGATGGGATAGAGGGAGCTAGTGCTGAGATATGTGCTAAAGGGGAGCTTTGTATGATACCATACGTGGTCTGTGGCTTGGGTACGCGGTTGAGGGTTTCAAGGGCAGAGGGGAGAGTGATTATTTATGAAGATACCCTTGGCGATGGTATTGGGACAGCCCCAACTAGGGCGGATAATATTGTAGAGAAGCCAACCCTCTACCCTCTGGCAAGGCTTTTTCGAGTCCTTAGACTTATCATGCTATGATATATCATACCGCTTCCGCTGGTTGAGCATTTATCACTGATTTATAAAAATAATATTATTTTGGCAAGCCACCAATAAAAAATGCCATTTTCCCTAAAAGTTTGGTTTTTGTTAAAACTCAAACATTTTTGACCAATATTATAGGTATGATATAATATAAAAAGATCCATAACCAGATGGTAGCTGCCATGCCGGCTATTCCAATAAAACGAAGGTCCAGTTGGGGGGGGGGGGGCTGTAAGTTGGACTATATCATACTTACAAAGGCAAAAATGTTTCAATCGCAACAAAAATGCCATAAAAGTCAGAGAAATGACATTTTCCTTGTGCGCCAAACCGGGCCTGAGCAGTATGATATCTCGATATCTCTGGGCCCAGCCTAAACGAGGCGGCACCCGACCCCTCTTTCTCTTTATTCCCGTCCATAGGGACTCTTTGCGAGTCTGGAGTCCTTACCTAATTCTCAGTCACTTTTCCTCTCTCACCCATGTCAAACTTAGAACCCCATTACCACGAGCCGAATCTGAGCCACAAGCGAAGCCGACAAAAGCATGCATAGGGCCGGTGCTCTCCCGAGAAAAAAGCACGGCAATCGGTTATGCGAAATATGGCCATTCCAGATCTACATTGACCAAAACCCGGAAACATAAGCAATTAGATCACACCATGTCACACATATTTGTCCCCCCCCCCGGTCCAAATACTAAACATAAGCTTTTCTCTGGGAGAAATTGCACCCCCCGATGGGGTAGCTCCTTTCTCTCAATGCACAAGCACTACTCATTCATTCCAGAGCACATAATCCTACAATAACGAAGTTTACAATAGCCTATGTCTGCTTAATGACTTTCCCAGAAACGATGACAGTTCTTGTTGAGCGGTCGGGGTTGCGTGCTTAAGGGTCGTGAATCCCCTAATATGTTTCCATAATTCACGCGAAAGGCCCTCCCCTTCCCACAAGCTGGATTGCGGGACGGCTGACTTCGGGGGGGAAATTTGTTCGATTCCATTGGACTGGGAGGAGGAGGAGCAAGCGGAATGTATGTGATGTGTTATTCTGTTGGGTACGGGCAGGTGTCCGGTTGTGACCCGGACCCATTTTTCTTACTTGGCATGTGATTTTGGTTTTAGATACGTGGGTGTGCAGAGCTTATGTTGGATTACTGGAGAGGATTGAAGGGTATAAGAGCCGGGTGGGTCGCATGTAGGTGCTCGTGAAGGGTGCTGTATGAATGGAGGAGGAGCGGGAGTGCAAGAAGGTGGATTTAGAGTGGCTTTTTTATGCTGTGTTGTTTCTGGCGGCAATGGAGTCTCTATCGGTCGATATGCTGTTGGTGTAGGGAACAGGGAAGATGTATACATTTATAATGTATAATAAGTGCAATAAACATTTAACAGAATCCGGGTTGCAGTATTATTTTATCATCACAGGAAAATATAATGGCATGGAGTCCAGGGAAGAAACTCCATAAACTGAGTCCTAAGATTTTCGCCGATCCGACGTTTTTACAATCACTCAATTGGGTGCGAATACAGGCCCGTTACACATATATGATCTACAAATCCCACACATTCCCATATCCAGACCTGCTCGGATATTCTGCCCCTGAAGAAATATACTTCGCTCCTGCACTCCTCCGATAACCCGCGGATACCTTCCTCTTATCACACATATCCCTATATCCCTCTCCTGTGCTTTCTCACCACAAAGGTAAGAGAGAGAAAAAGAAAACCCCTGGATCACGCATTCACGAGCCTTATCTTCATCTACGGGGCGATGACAAAGCTAACATGTGATGCGCTCAATAGGCCCCTCATATAATCAAACTGTTTCACAGAGTACGGATAACACTCCCAATCTCAATTCCTAGGATCCGCTTTCTAAGATCCCCCTCCTCCTCCACAATTCGCGCCCAATACATCAAGAGTCTCTAGGGAAAACACCCCTCCACGACTAATCACGCATGATCACTCGAAGTGGAGGAGACAGCAGGCGTAAGCTCACCTGCCTGAAAACACTATATTTGGTGTACCCGTTCCAGCAGGTGAGACATACATACCGTAAGAGGGAGGCGGGAACCAAGCAAACAAACAAACTCCTGGTACTGTACGGACAAGTGGAATGGGGCGATGGAGACAGCTTTGGCTTTTTCCCTTTTCTTTTCTTTTTCTTCCCATCGGAATTATTTGGCGTCCCCAAGGTCGGGTGGGGCACGCTAGCCTTACGCAGAAGAAAACCCAAAAATTAATAGGTAGGACCCGTCGGATTGGTATGGGCGTCATCCCCCCCTCCCCCGTTCCTTCCCTTCTGTTAGACTGGCCGTGCGCCTTTTTTTTTAGATTGAGGATAGTGGGTCCGTAGCACGCTGGATGACTGATTTTGATAGTAGGCATATAAAATCTGCCGCCTGCCCTAGTGTTCCTCTCAGCCAGGTGTTTTTCCTTCCTACCCGCTCGACTACGACCGATGTTCGATTCACGATAGATTTCATCAGAGCTTCATTTTGCAATCTTGTTTTTTACATATATATTTTAAGCGATGTCGCTGTTACAATGTCCGAATGAAGTACTCCTCTTAGTTATGCGGAACTTGCCGACTGCCTCTTTAAGTTCGTTCGCCCAGACGAGCCGGTTATTCTTCAACCTAGCTCAAGAATTGTTATTGCGGCATGCTTGCAGTGAGAGGCATGCAGTTTTGGCACTATCTCTAGCGGCAGCCAACAGAGACGAGGAGATGATACGATATCTGTTGAGGAATGGGCGGGGTTTTAGCATTCGGGAGGAGGATGGAAGCCCTCTCTACGGACCTCTAGATTGGTATTTATATCTCCCTCACCGCGGGGATATCTCAATGCGTTTAACTTCAGATCACTGATTACAAGACCACGATAGTGTAATAACTTACATTCTACAAAAAGGCCCCAACCTGATAATAAACCACAACCTCACCTACACCTGCGCAACAACCCCCCACCATGCCATCATCAGTGGAAACACAACTCTCCTTAAAACCCTCCTCTCAAAGGGTGCTAACGCCAGCCTCAAGGACTCTCTCCATGGCTGGACCTCATTGCACCAAGCCGTCCATTCAGAAAACTACCCCGCCATCGAAGCCCTCCTGGAAGATACACCACTGACCCTCAACTCCCGCAGCACATTCGGCGAAACAACCCTGCACATCGCCGCTACCCTTCGCTCTTCGAGAATGTGCCAATTCCTACTATCTCACAATGCGGACCCTACCCTCCAAGACTTTTCCGGAACCACTCCGTTAGCATTATCCGTGTCTTGGAATAACCTCCCCACAATCAAACTTCTCCTAAACCATGCCACCTCCTCCTCCTCCACTATCACTACCACCACCATGAACAACACTCCGGCCGGCTGCGGCGACAGAAACGGGGTGATTAACGTGCAGGACCATAACGGCCGCACACCCCTCCACCTCTCCGCAATCCACTACACAACACCCGAAATCCCGCATCTCCTCCTCTCTGCAGGTGCGGATCCAAATATTCGCACCAGAGCAGGAGAAACACCACTGCACTACGCCGCTACATACACGAGACCAGAACTGGTCGACATATTGCTCAGGCGCTCACCCAGCGTAGCTGTAAATTCAAGGGATAATACGGGGAGCACCCCACTCCATTGGGCCACACGCACCGGCCGCATGGGCGTTGTAAGGCTGTTGAAGAAGGCAGGAGCGGACGCGGGGTTAGTCGGTAAGTGTGGGGGCTGGGTGGGTCCTGGTGGCGGCAGTGATCGGGTGAGGAAGAGGAGTGGTGGTGCTGGCATTCCCTGGGGACAATCAAGGGTACGGTAGGTAGGTGTGGCCCTTTGGCGTATAGGGCGTTCACAGGATCTCACTCGTTATGCGTGGATTTTGACACGTCCTCTATGGGAGGGGGGGGGATTTAGGAAATTGGGTGTGGATGGGTGGGGCCGCTTGTCGCCGTTGCGACGTACGTGGCGTAGTCGGGTATTGATATGTGGTATCGTACGGCTTGAAAGCGGAGAGGATGAATGGTGGAGCTGAAGGGTGGAAGTGGAGTCTGGTGGGGCACGAGATATGTTATGATGCCAGTGGCCTAGAGGAAGGACCCACTAAACTAACTGTACGGGTAATTCAACAAAGCGGAGTTGTTCTCTTTTTTTTTCTTTTTTTTCCTTTCTTTTTTTCATTTTCGTTTCCTGCGTGTGGAGTGGGTCCGAGAGGATACTAGTGTTATGATTGGTGAGTTTTCCTTACCATCGGCTACGACCAATATGATTTGATAGTTACCGGTATGGATTATAGATGGATGGGGTTAGCCAGAACGGGAAGTGCCGGATGTGCAATGTGAAATGATCGGGAGTGCCTATTTGTACTCGCGCCGCGCTGTACCGGTAGTAGATTAAAGTCTTGGATTGGTTGGGGGGGGGGAGAAACCGTCACGTTTGGTTTGGTTTCGCCTCTACGAGCACCGGTAGATTCATTATGACACAATACTAGTAGTTTTTCGGACGTTTGTGAACATGGATGATAGTTGCATACGGGCAAAAAAAATAAAAAATATCTGCCGGAGCCTCAGCATTTTGCTGACATTCAATACCTGTAGTATGTCATAGCCGTGTTCACAAGGCTAGCGGCACTACAATTTCCTTGTGATAGTTGCCCAATCCAAGGCTCTATTGGCTTCACCTGTTTCTACTGTATTGTATGATATCAAGAGTAGAATAGAATGGGATGTAAAAAAAAAAGGCCCCGTTTGAAACCCCCGCCCCCACCACACCCCCCTCCTACGTTTTCCTCGAAAATTTCCATGTTTTTAGTTACCCCCCCCCACAGAAAGATTACTCGCTGGCTCCAGTAACCCTCCTAGTTTCCTCAAAGAACCACTTCAAATCCTCCGGGTCGACAAGGGGGGTGATGCCGTGCCCGAGATTGACGATCCAACCTTTCCTCCCGCCGCCAAAGCCCTTTGCCATCCTCTCGACCGCCTGGGTGATTGCCTCGCGGCCGCCATATAAAACATTGGGGTCCATATTCCCCTGCAGCGTGACACGGCCGTTAGCGACGGCGACGGCGCTTTCAGGGTCGTGCGTCCAGTCGAGGCCGACGACCTGGTACCCGGACTCGCACAGCTCGTCGAGAGCGTACCAAGCGCCCTTGGCAAATATGGTCATGGGAACGGGCTCGCCTCCAAGTTCCCTGACGCGGGCGGGGACGCGGGCGGATATCCGACGTATATACGGGAGTGCGAACGTGCGGAAGTCGTGCGGCGACAACTCGCCGGCCCACGAGTCGAAGACCTGCAGCATCTGCGCGCCCGCCAGGACCTGGCGCGCCAGGAAGTCGACGCAGACATCCGTGATCCTGGCCAGCAGGGAGTGCGTGGTGGAGGGGTGCTTGAAAATCCAAGTCTTGACGAACGTGAACGTTTTGCTGCCCCCGCCCTCGACCATGTAGCTCAAGAGGGTCCACGGCGCGCCCACGAAGCCGATCAGCGGGACCCGGCCCGCGAGCTTTCGCCGTGTCAGGCGGATCGCGTCGAAGACGTAGGCGAGTTCCACGCTAACGTCCACTTCGGACTTGAGCTGCGAGAGGTCTTCCGGCTTGCGCAGTGGGTTCGGGAAGTGTGGCCCCTTCGCCTCGAGCATTTCCACCGTCATCCCCATTGCTTGCGGGATCACGAGGATGTCCGAGAAGATTATGGCTGCGTCGATTAGGTTTGCGTAGCGGAGGATTGGTTGTAGGGTTATTGTGCTCGCGAGCTCCGGGTCACGACATACCGAGAAGAAGTCGCGGCCCCCTTTCGCTTGGTTGTACTCTGGGAGGTAGCGGCCGGCTGGGTTATATTAGCTTGTATTTTTTTTTTTGGGGGGGGGAGGAGAAGAGAGGATGGAAGAGAGAGGACCTTGACGCATTACCCACATTGGGGGCCGTTCGACGGGCTCACCTATTTTGTGTTAGTTAGTTCTTTAGAGAATTTATACGACACAATTGGGGGGGCCTTACCTCTGGCGGCCCGAAGAATAAGGTCGTTGCTCAATGGCGCAAAGGTTTCTGCCATCTTCACTGTGGTGTATTTTGTGTAAACGGTGGTGGTGTTGGTGACTGCTTAGAAGGAGGCGATGAGACGGAATATGGGGAAGCCGGGAGCCGGGTGAAAATCACATTCATCATTCTTGTACCTCTATCATACTAAAAAAAAGGTGCAGGGTTGCCGACGTTGTTATTACCACACATCTCGGTAGATCCTAGCAATAGATCAGGCCAATACGCCTCCTTTACCGTTAGCAGCTTAAATATGATACTAACTGAGATGCATAAAAGATTAGAATCTAACGAAGCTCTCTCTATTTTCCCGATAATATTATCATAATATATTCTGCCCTAAGTCTATCGTAACAATGCCACCGCATCCCCCGAAAGGAAAAGGAAACAAAAAGAGAAAAAGACTCGCGCCTTTCATCTAGTAATGTAAGATATATTTTCTCCTTCTGCTCCATTAATCCATTTATCCTTCACCTCTAAGAGAAAAAAGAAAGAAAGAAAATCTCAGACTACCGCTATGAATTGATATGCTCCCGAACAAAGAAAAACCCACTTCACAAACGTTTGCAATCAACAGACTTATAAATGCCCTTTTAAAGTATTTCCTACGTACCACCCCTAGATTCATCAAATTAAACATTGCTTATTGAGCCATTTGAGAGCGAAAGAAAAGGAATGTACTATGATGAGAGTAGAGAAAAAGAGTAAAAGAAGAGGGGAAAAGGCTACAAGAAATGTTAAACTCAGGCATCCGTAACAAATCACACGTATTGCCTACGAATCCATGAGGTATGGTGGACTGGCATGTTAATTTGAAGGGTAATGTTAGAAGAGAGAAAAGACGGGGAGAAAAAGAAACGAAAACAAACTCCCAATGATATTCTCAACGAAAAGGAATAACGCGTGAATGACTAAAGGACAGCAATCACAAGCATTCATAGGGTAAGACAGTAGTAGTCCCATCGTAAACTCAGAAGTCAGTCTCGAGAGGGCAGTCAAAGCTCTCATGGCCATCTCTCTCGCACAAAGCACACCACTTTTCCATATTAATGACACCAGTTTCCTTTCCAGCCACAGGCCCAAAGCTACCCTCCACCATTGGTGGTGGAGGCGGGAGATGAACACTCTTCTTCTTTTCCGAAATAGCGCTCTTAAAGTCCGCATCGTCATCCGTCGAGGATTCAGGGAACGCAGAGCCAGAGCTGGCACCCCGCTCCATGATCGGCGATGCTACATGCAGGGATCTTTCATCCCCTTCAGCTTCCTCAGCAGCGGCGGCGGCAGCAGTTTTCTCTCCCTCTGGTCCAGCAGATGCCGGGCCTCCAGCTGCGGAGCCGAACATGTTGGTACAAGTGAGGATGTCGTGGCCCGCAGTCTCACAGATCTCACACCAAAGAACGCTACCGTCGGCAGATTCGGAATCCTCGGCGGTGATGGGAGTAAGGCCCCCGCTGCCAGTCATGCTGAGATCATCGGCGAGCAAGGAGGGCTCAGGTGGAGGAGCAGACTGTTGCAGCAAAGAGGATGCTGTAGAGGGTGTCTGCTGGTGTTTACCTCTCCAACTCCCGACGGTTGCCCGGGACTCTCTACCGCTATCTCTCCGCTCCCGTCCAGCCCAACCGGTGACGGTTTTCTCAGAGCCATTGGTAATGCTGCTACGGGTTTCCTTGCGTTTCTTGAGAAGCTCAATCTCCTTCTCAAGTTCCTCCTCCCTAGCAGCACGTCTTTCAATCAATGACTCCAACTCCCCAACCTCCTTCTCCAGCTTCTCTCGGGACATGCGCTCCTTGGCCAGCTCCTCTACCTCTCCATGGTTCCCTAATTTCCTTGCCGCACCGGCTCCGTCAAGGTGTGAGTGGCCGCCATTCGCAGCATCATCAGCGGATATCGTATCCCGGCTCAGGGAGTGAATAATGGCCTTCAAACCCCTAATCTCATCATCCCTCTTCTCGACCTCATCGTTATTAGAGCCACTGCGCATCATCTTCCCAACAGCAGCGTTCGCCACGGCAGCAGCATTCTTTTCTTTCTCTCTTCGGAGCTCTTCTCTGCTCCTCTCCACCTCCCCCCTTAAGAATTCCACCTCTCCCCGAGCCTCTGCCTCTCCCCTCCTGGCATCCTCTAGCCCCTCCTCTAGCTCTGCGACCAACTCTTCTAACTGCTTTAACTGGCGTGCCACACTCTCCACATCGTCATTTCTATCCTGTAGCTCCCGAATCTCTGCCGTAAGGTCATCTACTCGTTTCTCATACACCCTCTCCGTCTCCGTGCTGGCTAGCTCTAGAGTATCAATTGTGGATCTAAAGTCTGCTCTATGTGCATCAAACTCCGCCGTAAGAAGCTGGATCTTTTCGTTCTTTTCCCGAAGCAAAGCCCTCAGCTGGATGGCATCCGCATCCTCGAAAGAACCCGACCTAGTAATGATAGCCGGAGAAGCAAAATGTGACATCTGCGGGGAGGAGGCATTCTGAACGAGAGATTGCAACTCCGTTAATGATGCTTCCATCTCCAGTAATGCTGTCGCTTGCTCCTTTAGCTGTTCATCCTTCTCCGCTAGCTTAGATTCTAGTATCGAGGTAGCCCCCGAATTATCCAAATCATCCGCCCTGCTCATGCTGATTCCCGAGTCTATTGGTGATGTCTCATGGTGCTCCCCCATATGTCGACCGAGGGAACTAATGCTTCTCATACCCATTGAGCTCCCTGCCCTCATCGTCTGACTCAATCCCATAGTGCTCTTGGGCTGCTTTGACCCCAACGAATATGGAGCACGCGCACTGGGTGTTTGCGCAAACCTTGGCGGTGGAGCACCACCTCCCGATGTGCCCGGCCTTCCATCCGCTGTTGAAGCAATACTGCTGGCTCTTGCTCGGCCATTGTAACCCAATTTCCCTGGTGTAGGACTAGGAGCGCCAAATCGGCCTCCAGCAGCTGAAGAAACATTTCTAGGTGTTACTGGTGGATGTAAGCCAGGCCTTGAGCCAGGGCCAGGGGTCCCCCTTCGCATTGGACTCTCAGGTCTCGGTAATGCCGGCCGGGTAGTTGGAGCTTTCCCAATCCCATTTGCGAAGCGATGTGCGGGAGACTCTGAGCGATTTCTTGAAGGAGTCGGAGGCGTTAACTGTGAAGGTCCTAGAGGGGAAGGGAGGCTCAAAAGTGTAGGTGTCGGTGGAGGATTTGAGGATGAGGCTGAATGCCGTTTGGTGGCTCGTGCTAGTGGGACGAAGATACCGGAGTTGGGTTGAGCAGTAGTAAAGTAGCGAACTCTATTCTCATGGGTCGTGTTAGCTGATCCCATAGACGGCCTTGGTCACTTCATCCTGGCAGCAAAAAAAGGGAGAAAAATAGAGTTTAAAAAAAACAAATTGCTTGGGCAAACGATGGTTTGCCGGCAGTTGGGCCAAGCCGAGGGAAACAAGCTCTGAACAAAAGATGGCCGGAGTGTATACCTCCAACGGTACTTAAAACAAGCTTTAATCCAGAGCCTCGCTGCCCACAGCGAATACGAAAACAAACAAGTAAGTAAGAAAAAACGATGAGAAGCACCTACCCGTCAACTGCGCCGTCATTCTTGCCCCTTCCAGACATGTCCGGATCCAGCTCTACTCCAACAAATATTCCTGCCTTTCCTTTGACATTCCCGATAAATTTGACAGTTCCGTGCATCCCACCAGGAGTATTAACGGCGTCACCGACCTCGACGTCAGCTCCGATAGGGGTTGATCGACCCCGGTAGTCATCTCGGGTGGATCTTGTAGGGCTCCCTAATCCATAGCCCACCGTACCGTCAGGGATAGATGCCAGCGAGTTCTGGGTAAGCTGGTTGAGGGAAGCTTTTCGGGCCAGCATTGTACTTGGTGAGAGGAGGGGAGATTTTTCAAGCGAGGGCAGATTGTTTGGAATTGCCGCTTCTCTATTGCTGTTGCTGGTTGAGAAAGCGGGAGCGTTTGCGAGAGATGGGCGGGGACGAGCCAGACCGAGGCGTTTCAAGGGAGTCGATGGAGTAGTCATCTCTTGTTTATACTGCTTGTCAGGGGTGGTATGGTAGGCCTATTCCCTGCCCCAGAAGCTAGCCCTCTTTCTTCCTCTGCTTTTTTTTAAAAAAATTCTCCAATTCCTCGTTTCGGACGAAGAATTAGGAGGTAGATAGATATGATTGGTTGGTGGCGAGATGGATGGATGCAACTCCTGGTTATCAATCCAGTCGAATTTGGATTTTGGGTGCTGGAGTGGATGCAGAGAATCCTAGAACAAGCGAAAGTCTCAGCAGAAGGGGGAAGGTTTTGTGTGCTCGTGCAGTGCTTGCCTGAAATTCCTTGGGCACCAGACGACCAGAGCAGGCGAGATGGAGGGAAAGAGGAAAAGTGTGGTCGAGTTGACTTGGTGCAACAGTCGAATCGATTGGAGTAGAATGCTCGTGAAGCCCCCGCCTTACTCTTGCCTTCTGACCTCCTTTCTCTTCTGGTCTACCTCTCTCTTTCCGTTCGCAAAAATATTCTCTACTCGGGCACTTACTGATGCTCCCAAGGCAACGAACCACACGTTTCGCTCGCTCCCGCAGACAAGGAAAAAGGCCACGAAATTGCACCAAGAGTGCGTACCGATCTGTTACTCAGTACGGTCCCATGCACGATCGAGCCGATACGTGCTGTACGAGTATGTAGAGCGGTAACGAAAGTGGTACTCCCGGTATCCACCTCCTACAGTACGAGCCGTACCCTGTGCGAACGGGGGTGATATGTCTGTAAGAGGGGATGAGATGGGGATGAGATGACGGGGAGTGTTAAGGGAATTTCGTGGTATCTTCGTGGAAAAGTTGGCATCGAAAGCGGAAGCAAGCTTGCTGCTTTTTGTTCTTCCTCCGCTAGAAGGCCCCTGCGTTATCACTCGTTTTCACCGTCTTCCTCAGTCCTCTCTCTCGTTCCCCTTGCTCCTGCAGTAAACACGAAAGGCAAAGTCTCGAGATCGACAAACCACCAACGATTTACATGAAACGGACCCGTAGGGAAATTCAATCTGGGGTGAACCTTTTTTTTTCTTCTTCTTCTTCGGGATGAAGAATCTCTTCGACCGTCAAACGGTGTATCATATCATACCGGTATCCCGTTTTGCTGGAAAAATAAAAGTGAAAACGAAAATGAAACGGGTGTAAGGCATCGCACCGCCGGGAAAGTGCTTGGGCTTGATGCTTTTTTTCTTCTTCACAGAGCACTCTATTCTACGCACGGACCCTTTCGCGGCTCAACGCCCAACAAACAGACGGTTCACTTAACGCTGGTCTTTCCTGCTCTGTGCCGCAAAATCCCATATTCCACATGTTAGATTATCAGCGGGATTTGAGGCATTGACACATGATAGGATCGGTTTGACAGTCTCCGAATTGCGATTACCAGTTAACGAGACCCAACACTCTCAACACCCTCATGCTTTACCATGGGATTTTCGTCTCAGAGCGCGGAGATCAGAAGCCCAGCGGAGAAGGTGGACTACCATGGGAGATTTTACTGTAGCACAGTACTCGAGTACAGTGCCAAACCAGAGGCCACCACATTCTGGGGCACATTCTGTGTACGAGTAGTACAATACTGTCCGAATACTGTACCTGCAGTAGCTGTCCCGCACACATTCATTTGCCTTGCATTCAATGATAGGGATGCATGGAACCCGCATCCTCCAAACCGCCAATACCCTTCCCGGGAAACACGGCCTTGATAAAACTACCACCATCCGCTTCTTAAACATTTATACGTTGGAACGCTTCGGGTAAACCCTAACCCTATGCTACTTGTTCCTATGTCTTCAGGGGAGGGGGGGGGGTTGGCACACCGTGATTTGAGATAGCCATGAGTTGAAAATCATGATTCGCAAACGCCCCTCTGCTAAACGTGACTGCAATTTTCAACATTCCAAATACCAATTTGGAGCTAACTATATAGGAAGATCACGAGACTCACTAACTTGGCATTTATTATGATGGCGAAATACTTACGGAGGTACAGGGCATAAGTTTTGTAGGTTCCACGAGCGAGGTTTGCTGCCCTCACCCTCTGTGTTACCTACAAAACTTATGCCCTGTACCTCCGTAAGCCTATGAAACAAAGATTTCCTATCATACCCCTAAATACTCCCACACACACAAACACATATACCGGTAGTACTAGTATGATACTATGGGTTTTTTCCCGAACCGTGATTGATTAATTCCGAAAAAAAGACCGCCCAGTCAAACATCACGAATGTTTTAAATGATGATGATTTGAAATAGCGAAGAGCCCAAATCACGATGTGCCAAACATCCCCCTTAACTTACGCCATAGCTAGGGTGCAGTGGAATAAACCGGAGGGAGGGAGGGGAGGGCTGGCAGGAAATCATGTCAGGACCCGAAAAGTGTCGCGATTTCAGTTTCCCCCGGTTGGCCATGTTTTCCACAGTTATCGACATCGTTCAGTGATCGATTGATTGGTCGCCGAGCCCCGCATGGACCATTCTAGAGCATGTGTCTCTGTGTGTGTAGATGTTCTTTTCTCCAAGTTGGAGGGGTCCTGTAATTGTTCCCCTCTACTTTTATACAGCGATTTAGTAGGTATGATAATAATATTATGATAACGCAAATTTGGTTCTTCTAATGTCGGTATAACATACAAAACCCCGATATGCGTGCTTCCCTCCCTCCCGTCCTCCCTCCTTAACGTTAGTACTTACTGCACCTCTTATGATTTCTCATTTCTTATGGGTAGTCGCATGCAGCGCACTGGTTCATCAACACTCACTCACTGACCCACTCACCTTGTACACGACGAGTATGATGCAACCAGCGTACGGGTACGGTACTCAGACTAAGTTATAAAAACACTCAACATCCAAGAAAACACCAATAAGTTAGCCTCTTATTCCCTCCCCAACCACACACAAGTTCTAGTATTTCTCCGCCACCCCTCCCTCTCACACTGCTGTATTTGCGCAACACCACCCTGTCAAAAAGGCCAAGCACCCTCCCCCTTCATATTATCTCGAGGGAGGATATACAGTTAGTTTAGTTCCATACCAAGGGTATATAATTACTAACAAGCCACTGGACAAGAGCAGGATGGGATACTCTCTTTTCCTCCGCCGGTATCATATTTTTTGGGCGTTTATGTTACAGCTTCGGTCTGCCTACTAAACTCATTCACAGATTTTAAACGAAAAAGAAAAAATGGAAGAAAAAAAAGCGCGGGGAGGGGAGGGGCACATTAGATGTAGAAGGATCGGTAGGGAAAGGGTGAATGGTGCTGAGATAATCTAGGACGTGAAATGAGATAAACACTTGGGTAAGAAAATCCCTGTGGGGTGTATGATATTGCGAGGTGGAGGTCGGTTTCGAGGGAGAGGGATAGGACCAAACCCAGCACGGAGACAGCTGGAGAGTTCATGTATCGTGACTAGCTGACCGACTACAGATCAGACCCAGCTCGTCACATTGCATTGCGAACCTAGGCCCCGGATCCGCACCTGCTGTTCAACACTGCCGAGTGATTGTTTGTGACGAGTTCATTAGGCCCCACAGTCAAGATATCTCCACACCTATCTCTAATTAAACGCCTTTTACAGCCACCGGTATACTTCCACGACAATCCCACCCTTCCGTCCCCACACCCCGCTAGCTCCCCAAACAACACTCCTTATTCCGCTCCATCCCCAACGCCACTACGGTATTAAAAAAAGCACAGTCCACCGCCATAAATATATGCACGCTACAATACAAACCACATCAACACTAAAGAAAGAAAGAAAAACAAGGAATCCTTCTCCTTTCCCCTCCTCTAAACGCTAAGCAAACGTCATAGTCATCTCCTTTTCCTCACCAAAGTCGTCATCGTCATCCGCCCACACGTTTCTTTCATTGGCAGTGGTAGGCATCGTAATACTAGTCCTCAATTCGGGTCTATAAAAAGAGGAGCTACTTTGAGACGGTGGCGATGACAACGGTGGTGCGTCAAAAGTCATCTGAATCTCACCAGTGCGTGGGTTCCCGAATTCATCTTCGGAGCCGGAGTCGTAGAAGTGGTCATTTTTCTTACCGAGTGATGATGGCTGATGGTGACCATTCTGGAGAGATGGGAGGCTAACGCGGCTTTCGGAGGCTGAAGACGCACCATATGACGAGTGGTGGTCGAAGCTTTTGGTGTGACGGAGGTTGGCGTACATTGGTGAATTCAGAAGTGATGGGTCGGCTTTGAGGGGAGGAAGTGTGGAGTTTAGTTCCTTGGGTTGAATTTCGTCTCGGTCCACTTTTGCGAGCTCTGCTCTGATGGCATCGACATCGAAGATTACATTGTCGTCTTTGATGCCGGCATTCGGGTCATTTGGATCAACTCGATCTTTTTCCATTCCAATGTTACCGGCAGGCTTGACCTCATCGTAGGTCTCCCAGTCCTTCTTTTTGGCGGCGTCCCTACCCCTACCAAAGAAAGAGAAGCGAGGCTTCTTTTGATTTTTCTCAATCTCTTTACGGGCCCCCTCAAGCTCCTCAATTAGCTCCCGTTGCCTTTCGCGGTGCTTATCGGGATCCTAGAGTTTCGCATAAAATCAATAAATTGTGCCTGTCAGAACTATGGGTAGAATTACCGGATCTTGTATTTCTGTAAACTCATCTGACACAACAATCCATCCAACATGTCTCAAGAGTCTTGGAATTGCCTGCCTATACGCCATGTGCCCATTTACCAATTCTGTAACGTCCACGTTCTCCACCCCAGCGATATTATCAACGGGCGCTAGCCCTGCTACACGGCCGATACCGCCGCTTGTCGCACGGAAAAGATATCCCAAAATCCAATCATTTCTGGCGAACCCATTGACGAACCTCCCTGAAACCACAGATACCGCCTTTGCGTACTCATCCCGTTTCATGACCACTGGCGATCCGAACAGGTAAACGTTTTGTACCAAGCCGTAGGCGTGGTGCCTTTGTAGTTCTCTCAAACAGGAATAGATCATTCGTGCGCCGAGAGAGTAGCCAACGAGGGTTACAGGACGCACACCGAGATTTCGATGAATCAATGAATCAGCGAGAATTAACCCCGCAGCATTGGCTCGGTCAAGTGACACACTCCAGGGATTGTCAAGTAAATAGGAGAGTTTAGTAAGAACGACAGGCAATTGCAAAGAGGCCATGAGGGCAACCAAGATGGTGCTCCCCAAAACTTGTTGCAGTGACTGGGTTAGGACCTATGGAATATTAGGTGTGACTCCAGATTGGGAAGCCCAGGGACAAACCTCGGTTGCAAGGATATTGATTGTTTGACCCATAGATCGCAACATCTCTGGTTCCCAGAGAATCGAGAAAATGTCACCCATGATGGGGTCAACAGTTGAGTATGGCAGTCTCACGTCGTCCTCGGCACCGTTCATCCATCTGTCCCCTTCATTAGCCTTCATGAGCCTTCATGTCCCCATTAACAAAGACCCACCCTGAGACCGTGATAATCAAGTTTACTCTCTTCGCGTTATGGAGCGGCCTGTACTCAAAGATACCAACACTCTTAGTTCGATTGTAACTCGCCTTTGCACCAATCGCGCTGCCACTAGCCACTGCGCTGCTTGCAATAAGAGCTGTCCCTCCAGCTCCTGCCAGGAACGCCCCGGTACCACTGACACCTATTGTCGTAAACCCAGCTGCCAAGCCGGCGCCGATCACGGGGGCCAATAGCCCACCGCTCAATCCAATGACCAGACCACCGCCAATAGTTGCCAGGCCCATCATCACGAACCTCTTGTTTCTTGCTGCCTTCCTACGGTTCTCCATGTGCTCTTCCTCGCTCCAATTTTGTTGAGCTGACTCTTGGATTTCTAGGGCATCTGTCACTCGTTTCTCGAATTTATATATAGCCAACCAGGGGACTCCCAACATCTCCCCAACCTTTTCTAGTAAAACGCGAGAACGGGCATCATATACAGAATCAGCTATAAGGACAAGGAAAAGATCACAAAGGACCGTCCACCGAATGTCAATATCTAGTGTTTTAGAGCTGGATATCTCAGTTGGGCTCTTGATGGTTGGCTGAGTGTCATCATCGCTACCATCGGCCTCTTCATATGGCGGAGGACTGGACAAGGGAGAGGAGTAGCCAGGAGGCGGGACGGAAGATCTCGGCGAAGCGGGGGAAGCAATGGGATTCTCGACTCGAGCATTCTTTGTAAGAGTAGGCGTGAGATCTGCAGGTATGACGCCGTGTTCTGCCAACTGTTCAATCATTACTTGTTCTACACCCAGTCAGCGGCTAAGAACTAGAACACCCATTTCTAGACCTAAAAATAAAAAAGGAAACAAAGGCAATCGGACCAGCAGACGAGATATCCATATGCGTGTACAACCTGACCATCATCTTTTGACTCCACATCTTCATGCTCTCCCGTGCAAGCTGTAGTTCTTTCTTTATGCTTCGTCCCTTTCCTTCTAATTTCCCCTGATCCGTAACCATTTGCTCCATAGCCAGCTTACACACACCAACATAAGCGATTCTCTGCCCCTCTGTAAGCAATTCCTTTGTAGCCTGCATCTGACTTAGCGGGTTCCTTGAAGCTTCATCGTCCTCAGTCTCCTTGAACAAGTAGCTTGTATTCTCATCCATAGAAGTGGCAGACTGAGCGTCTTCGTCATCGTAGACCCTGGTGTATCCCTTCGACGCACTTTTCTCCCCTTCATCCTCAGAATCCTGAGCCTCTTTGGCTATTAGCCGTCCTTCGTCATCGTAGAGATCATGTGAGGCGAAAGCAGGCATCTCCTGCCAACCGTCGTCTTCCTCTTCTACTCTCCCCTTGTCTTTGTCATTTCCCTCTTCCCTTCGCACAATTTGCTGGTGTGACCATTCTGATACCGGGCCCCCAGTTCCAACGGTGCTCGGGGGATCGGCGGGGTCTTCCGAAAACATTTTCTTCTCGTTCCACTCCCTATCGGCCTGAGGGATATCGGCAGAGGGTCTTACAACCTGATCCCTGACCACCACCGCTGCCGCCGCCTCGTTTGCCAGCCCTGTTTTATTCGCACTTTCTTTTGGTGACATTGGAGGAGCTACGTCCGTGGCTACATTCCGTGACGCTGGCATGTTTGTAGTCGGTGATATGGTTGGGCTTGTGTCCGCTGGAACTGTAGACTTTGCCTGCTTTGGTTCAGTTGGCTTGACCTCCACGGCTGGAGGCTCATCAACCTTCTCATTTCCTTTCTCCTCCTCCACCATCGGGGCGGAGGGAGATGAGGGTGGGGGTGGGGTTGAAATTTTTAGCTTCGCAACTGGTAACCCGAACTCATCGTACTCGACCTCCGTCCCCATATTCGTCCCTGTGTGCAGTTTCCCGGGGATGCTGTTTGGTTAGGGAAGCTTTCGCAACGGTGGCCCTCTTCTGTATTGGGCCGATGGAGTCGGTGGTTAACTTACCTCCGAAAACGGCGACGCCCTGATGTGGCGCAGGCTAAGACAGAAGTTATTGGAAAAAAGATGGGGAAGAAAAGCAAAGTTTGTCGGTCTGATGGGTCGAACCTTTGGCAGCAAGCACGAGAGTGTCCGTGGGATTGGTCACAAAGGGGAGAAAAGAGGGGAGGATTGTAGTTCTGTAAGAAGAGAAACTCATCCAGGGGTTGATACTTGCTACGATAGGCAATGCTGACATTTGTGGCAGCTTTGGAATTTCTAAAACCACGGGAAGGGTCAGAGCTTGGCGGGTGACGGTAGGGTGAATAATTTCACCGATGCCCTTCTATCATACAAAGTCATTATCCAGAGCCTCAACCACCATATAAAAAAGAAAATGGTCACGACCACCAAGGAGGGATATTTTTCTCCTTTCTCTCTCCAAGGCTTTAGCTTGTGGCCACTGTGGGAGCTCCTAACATCTCGAGAGCTAATATTAACCCATGTTATTACCGGGTGACGAGGAGAGAGCTCGACGAATGGTGAAGCTCAATTGATATCGAAGAGGCAGGGTGACGTGAGAGGAATCGTAGCTCACGGGGAAAGAAGTCCTAAAAAACTCTTGCGTCCTTTTTTTTTTTCTTTTCTTTTTCCCCTCTTGTTTCCTTCCACGCTCTTAATATTGATAATGCTCAGATTCCAGATCAAGATTTCGTATGATCAGCTTGCGGTATTTCCAGCCTGTTGTATCTCTCTCTCGGAAGACCATCGACGGTTGTTTCGATAAGTTAAGGAAATTGATCAAGCAACGCACTACGGGAAGATATAGTCAAAGTGATGCAGATAGCTGTATGCAAGCATGTCACCGGAATAATTGAAATGCGCTGCTGTGACCTAGCAACTGGCAGTTATGGTGAGTCCAGGGTTAATGGTCATTTGTTTATCCGGATGAGTAACAGATCCCATGGGCTCTTGGAGCAGGAGCTGGGAGGACTGACGGAGCAATCTGGATCATCTACCGAGACCATAGGATGATCCGTGCAACCTGAACCACCGACGAGTTCCGGGCTGGCGACACGAGCATGACATCCAAGGAGGAGCTCGGGAGTGGAAAGGGCAACTAAGGAAAACGAGTGATAGGAAGGGGATGAGTGGGGTAAGTTTGGGGAGAGGAGAGAGGATTGGCCCAATGGCTAGCTTATATTTCCTAGAATAATCTACATTTTGGTGCTGGTCTTGGGGGCCCGAGTGAAGAAAGGAGGAAGCATTGGGATTGAAACGTGTGCGAGCGACGGATAGCAGGCAATCCGAGTGTCGAGGATGAAGAGGGCAGAGAATTGAGGTTATTCGACGCCACGACCAAAATATTTGCACAGGGAGAAAAGAAGTGCAGCAAATAGATACAACTGTTAGGCTGTAACTGCTCTGGAACTATAACAATGTTCGCTGTGACGGTCAATCCCCCTGAGAAGAGGAGTGGAAGGTAGAGTGTAGCAGCAGAAGGACGAGGAGGAGGAGGGGAGGAGAAGTGTGCAACTTTCTGCAGGGTGTGCAGTGAAAAATTGCATCAAGAGCAACAATCAGAATAACATCAGAGACTGAGGTTTTTTGTATTTTGTTTTTCTCCCACGATAGCTCTTGTGTTTGGGCTTTATTTCTTTTTTTTCCCCCCCGCCTGCAAGAAGGGGGGGAGTTTGAAGGCATACGAGCATTGGCTTGCCGGTAGGTGACGGGAGAAGTAAGGTTTGCGTTGTGTGGTATCGTGCTGCTTGCTGTACAGTGCTGTTAGAAAAGTCCGGGGACAAACTGGCTTGGCAGGCCTCCTCGAAGCGGTTGTCTACAACCAAGCTTGAAGCCTAGATAATAGATAAAAATAAAAATAACAAATTCATTCTCATAA
>Ga0307509_10003107_pt1 | contig 25776 bp, 17 predicted proteins | sample 10_EM_MG_FD_202245 | JGI IMG/M metagenome (GOLD analysis project Ga0307509, IMG submission 202245) | Populus trichocarpa ectomycorrhiza microbial communities from riparian zone in the Pacific Northwest, United States - 10_EM | ecosystem: Host-associated > Plants > Roots > Unclassified | place... | reverse complement strand
CCCCCCCCCCCCCCCCCCCCCCCCCCCCCCCCCCCACCCCCCCCCCCCCCCCCCGCCCCCCCCCCCCCAACCCCCCCACCCCCCCCCCGGGCCGGGCGGGCCAAGATCGATATTGAGTACGGTATTTTTTTCGTTATATAGACTATCGATATCATTCCCACTACTGTGCATGAGAGGGGGCTTGAATAGGAAGCTATGCCGTGTGGGGCTGTCATGTCGTGTTCTTGCGCGCAGCTCGGTGGGGGTGGGGCGGGGTGGGGAGAGATTTGAAAATCTCCTGTTACATACATACGCCCCGGATTTCTGGGTTGGGTTCTGTGCAGCGTTGGATCGGGGGGATTTATGGGGAATTTGACGGGAGTTTTTTTCCTTGGAAGGGTCCCTGGTCCCAAGGGACGAGTGAGAGGTTGTGATAAGGGTGGCAAATTAAGTGCGGAGGGGTTGCGGTGTGCTAGGTTTTGTGGAGAAAGGTTTTAGCGAAGGTGCAGCGTTAGTCTTTTTATTGAGAGCTTCTGGGAGTTGTTAGAAGTTACCTTCTGGCGGGTCTATCTGTGGGAGAGCATTTGAATTTTTAGTGCTTCTAGGAAGGGGATTAGGATTTCCATGACTTGGGTTGGTATTATGCTGGTGATGGGATTCTGCAAAGGAGAAGGTGCCGAGTGTCTGGAGCCTCAACTCTCTCACGTGTACTTAATCTTATAGCAAGTTTTTCTTGGGTTTGGAATCGTGGTGGCAGGAGAAAGTTGGCGGGGGTAAGGTAAGTTGCTCTAAGTTGAAAGAACATCGCGGCTCTGAATGGCATGGAAATAGCTTTAATGCAAGTCTAGAGAAATTTTGGGAGATGGGGATGCGAGTAGGTAGAGTGCATAGCGGGGAGGTAGTGTATCTAGTGTGTTAGAACTTTGCGTATTTATCTCTCCAGGCAATGGTCTGGAACGGACAGTGCTCAGCTCCCAGCCCAACAAGAGTTCAATATCATGAGAAGTTCCGTTTATCAGTCGAGCAAGGAATATCACAACCTCTTCGCTGACAGCTTGTCCGTTACATGGCACAAGGTGGTTGTTGTTCACTTGCTAGCATACAAGAGTTCTAACAAGAAAAGTGTCTAGAGGGGTGTTAGGTTAGAAAAGAACCTGAAGCCTTAAGGAATGTCCTATATAACAATAACATTAAAGATGTAGAAGTGTTTGTGCTAATAAAGGCTATGGTAAAATAGGCTCCCTTGAATATGATGGGGAAGCTTGCCTTACACTGTTTTGAGCCACAGTAAAACCACCATTCGCAGTGAACCCTAACCTATCTAGTCTTTGTTTTGCATCATGGGTCACTTATGCTGCTTACCATATTCCATATCCGGAGAGCTGTGGATTTCTGCGAAGTGAGCCGAAGGGAGACTTGAATAAAGTGAATCTGTGAGGGTGACATGGAGTGGTATTTTAAGAAGTAGTCGTACTTAAACGCCATAGTACAGCACCATCTTCGAAAATGAGAGTGTGGAGCCAGGGCTATTTATGGAGGGTTCCTAATTAACTACATAGCATATTTCGAGAGTTTTGGGGTGTGGTCTCCCCGTGGAGCCACTTTGAGACCGGCAGCGGCAACAGGGTTTTAACTGCGCCAGATAGTGTTTATCCGGCCCTAAATGTTACTACAGTGCCTTGAACCAGCATAAAATCCCTAAATTATTATATAATCCATGGGGCGAAACACCTGCAATCTAAGCATGATCGCCTTGAAGAAAGTACCGTACTCGCGCTATGAAGAGTGATCCGCTGCGCTGCCAAAATATAAGATGTTTTTCTCGTGGCCAAGTGTTACTTCCTCCAGGTTTATACATCTGGTTATAAGGCAATAGTTATATAACGAGTTACTTTCGTAAAGATCTTATTACACTGTGGGGGGGAGAGGGTGGGAAGGTGGTATCATAGTTGGGACCTGTCTTCGGCGAAGGAGATTGTATGATAGGACGCAAATGTTGGGGCTTTTTCCGCCAGGGCAAAGCACCAGCAAGTCTAGAGCATTGCACCGAACTCGGGGTGATTATAGGTTCGGCCTTTCCTAAATATTTTCTTGAGAGTATTATTGGCAAGTCAAGGCCCAATTTGTCATAGAGCTCATTCACGAGCAAAGCCCAACCGCCCACACAGACCCCGATTTGATTTGATTTCACTACTGCCGACTCGAAAGGACATAGCCTTGACCTCCCACCCCCCCCTCTTTACCCTTTCCCTCTCCAGTGGATTATCCTGAACTGACGAATCCATCTTCTTACTTTCGTATGTTCGCTTTATCATCAGTTAAAGTTAATCCTTGAATTCCTCTTTTCTCTCACCCACAAAGTTGCCTAATCCAAACTTAACTAGTTTCGCTTCAGATGGGTAAAGCATTGACTCCGTTGACATCAGGCAGGTCATCTATAACCCAGGGCAACCTTCCATTTACACCGTTCTTCAGATATGTCCTTGGGTGCACATCCCCCGGATCTCGCTCTTCCGATCTTCTTTTGTTTTAGGATAATCTACGGGGTTTGCAGCAGGACCTCCTGGAACTACGGCATGCGGGACTTCTTTCGGATTCCCCGGCATGGGGGTAATGATCAACTTCACTGGGCGGTGATTATTAGCCATTGAATAGGTGTATTTGTTGCTTGTCGGAATTTCCTATAATATATGGGGCCAGTACAATGAGGATGGGTTGCTTTGCCTCTAAAGCTGTTTTGATGAGGATCAGGAGCCTTGCTTCTTCGGGCGTCCGCTGCACAAGGGGGAGGCAGGAGGATATCAAGGGCCCCCATATTCTGGGGTTTGGTTCTGGGGCTGTTCGGAAAGGTCTGGGGCCATAGACGTGGTAGAGCCCTAGGCCGTTAATACTATCGGACTCGGATCTCCCGACTAGAGTCGGATGGGGGCACAGGGAGGTTAGATTGGTGTGCTTGGGATATTAGGGATGGGCAGGTTAAAGATTTGTCCATAAAAATTTCAGGTTCTACCGAAGAATTTTGAAGAATTAGAGAACTAGGAAAGGTTAGGATGAGAAGATGCGAAGTGATAGCGTAGTAAATTGGATGAGTCGATGGCTCTGTATTTTTATTTCTACAGTAGTTAGTGGACAAACGGAAGGCCTGATATAACAAAAGCCCCTTCTCTGACGAGGGTTCCCAATGTATCTCCTTCTCCCATGGTTTCTATCTCAATAACTAGGGGCCGCTATAGTTCTTCTCTCTTCTCACTCTTTACCCCATGACGCACCTCTTTTTAATAGCGAGGTTGAGCTCTTGCTTGTGATGTGATCCCGTACTGCAGTCTCCTTACGTGCTGTGACATCTGTAATGACATTCTATACAAGCCATGAGGCTCCTGCAAGACTTTTCTCGCATACACAAAACAATTAGAGAGCATAAAGAGCAGTTAAGAATTGAGAATAACTATCATAGGAAAGTGTTCTCCTAAAATCGAACAAGACCTAGGGCCGAATGACCCTCGGTGATGCACACCCCCTGTGACCACGCTGGCACTGGTTTTATAGAAATCGGCGCCTGCACGGGGCCACCGTGGCGCCAGAACGCTTTTTCGATTTGAATACTCGTTTTCTAACTAATCTCCAGGCCCGGAACCCCGCCGGCCGGGGTGGGGGGAGGGGGGCATTGTAGAAGACAACAAAATTACTGGCTCTGCCGTATTTGATATTTACAACCAGATTGTTTGGTGTATTATTCACCTTCCCCTCTATTTGCCGTCACCACCCTGCGTTTTCACAGCTTAAGGCTATCGGAAACTATTTTACCCAGCTCCTATCTGAGTGTGGTAGGGATGATTGGTTAGGTGTGAATAGCTATGATAACAGGATCATTCGAGGTTAGTGCCCGCCTCTAAGGGGAGGGGAAAGGGAAAAGGATTCGTTGGTTAGGGCCGGTACAGATATGCAGGAACCGCATAGGGATATAGGGCTCCTAACAGTGAAGGTTTGTGAGACATGCATCTTGTGACTGAGACAATGGCTTTAAGTCACTAAGAACAGTAGGGTATTGGGCGCTTGACACGGTCATAGAGAATATATACCACAGCGCTGTGGTCCTAATACCAATCCTATGTTTCCTCGATATTCAATGTAAAATACCCGGGTGAGCTGCTTTAGGGGAAGATTAGGCCTGGAGAACTGTTCTTTTGCGCCCTGAGGCCTGAGGAATGCTCCTTGGGGCTCGGAGGTTGTCCAAGAAAAAGCATGCGCTTAGTAGGATTTGTATCCTAGACAAGCCTAGAATTCTATCAGAGGGTAATAGATTATCAACCAGCACTGGGAGGGAAAGGGAGTATCTGACTTGTAAAGTGGGAGACAAAGCGTCCCTTCACAGTGCCCTCCCATGCTTCTCTATATTCGAAAAGATTATGCACAGATCAGGACGTCACGTTGACTCATTCTCGCATTGGCATCTCGACCCCCCCTCGGTCGCTTCCCTCCCTCATTGTCCTATGGCGGTAACTTGAGCTCCTTATATTTCTGGAGGAATGGGAAATTGGGAGTCACGCTTGTAGCCGGATATCTGATCTGAGACCTTATGTGCGAAATCCGTATCAGCAAAGTAGGTAGTCGGAGAACTACCCTACCGCAAAAACTCGAATAATCGAACCGTGTGCTATGTCGTTGAGAATTCCTTACTTTAGAGTAGGGGCAAAAAACACCGCAAAAAACGAGCTGCTTAGCCCCTCTGGGGGGCATAAAAAAACAAAAAAATACCAGACCTTACCAGAGGAGGCAACTCCAACGACATAGCACACAGTTCGATTATTCGAGTTTTTGCGGTAGTCAAGTTTGCAGGCGCCATTCATACAGGGTGTGCCTTTAGCAAGTATCTTGGAATTATGAAGGGGAGAGACAAGCGGCGGGAGTGGTGTTTGACTGAATACAGGTTATTTTTCGGCCTGGAGGGTTGTCTGATGGAGGCAGGAAAACTCAAGTTATTATTATACCTGTGAGGTTGGGTTCTGTGTAGGTTCATTTCGGTGGTGGCGGTATGGTAACTGGTGGAGAACTTACAAGTGATCCTAGAGTACACAAAAAAACGGTTTTGAATCGCACTTCCTGAACCCAGATTCCTCTCAATCCCAAAAGAAACAGAGGAAGCCATTATAACTCAATTACAGCATGTGGTAAAAAAAGATATCGGAAATGCGGAAGTAAATTGTTAAAACATGGTTGCTCAATTGGCGAGAGCATACTGAAAGCTCCTCCCAGAACCCCAGAAGCTCTTTTTCTGACTATGTTTTTTTACCGTTGGCTGTATATGAAATTCTAGAACCGTAAGTTCCCATTATTGCGACCCGTGACGGAGGCTATTATGGCTTGAAACCATTGTGCCCGAAAAACTCCTCCACCGGGGAAGCTGGGATTTCCTCATCGAATTTTGGACGAGTGGAGTAATCGACAGTGCTCGTGGGGAGAGAGAAGAAATGATTTACTATGCATAAGGAGATAACTTATATAATAGCTTATCTTCGCTTGTGGATTTTGCACCAAAAAATAATATTTTTTCTCACTTTTGAACAACCTAGTACCCGACCCTGTGGGAGGAGCACTGACTCATTGGGAGTGGCTTGTGTTGTGTGAGGATACTTGAGTTAGGAGGTTTCTAACCAAGTGCCTTTTTCCATGGACACAGATACAAATTTATGGAGCTTATGATGTAATTTAGAGCTTGTCTGCACAGGATAATTTATATTAGACAAGTTGTAGCTTAGATAGCAAGGTGGTGCCTAGCATTTGAACACTTATATTCTTAACTCCTCCTCGATCACTAACAGTATTAGGGCGGCACGTTTCTTCCGATGCTATTTTTACTCTAGCACACCAAAAGCCTCTACCTTCACCACCCTCTCGAATAGCACAATGCCATGAGAACCTGCGAAAATGTAGCACTGTATGTAGCAATATCACAGAATTTCTAAATACGATAACGGAGTGGAAAAAAGGTCATTTAGGTGTGAGGTATTGGTTGTCATCTAAGTTTTCGTATGGAGCTCAATGCAAAAGTTTAGCTCGCTTTCACACTGTTTGACACAATCATAAACAATGAATGCAGTATTGATCTCTTGCACTACTACTTCTGGGGGTTTGGGTGTGTGGTAGTTCTCTAGCTGATGGGAAGATTTTTTAAGTGTTTTCATGCAAGCCACGTTGAGAACTGTCTGTAAACTCCTGTGTTGGACTGAACGCTTTGCCCTGGCACTCTATATGATTCATTGGGGGGGGGGGGGGGTCGATATGGGAGGTGTAAAATTATATTGGCCCTTTTTTTTTCAGGGTTTTTGTTTGGTTTTGATGTATTGCTATAAGGGAGGATAGCCGATTGGCCATGAACTTTGTTTCTAAACCATACTAGTTTTTGTGGGATTTTATCTCCAGATACTCTAGACCTTAAAGCCTACTATAGTTCCAGTGACAAATACCAGATCCACAAGCGATTCCATTTTGGTGGACTGGGGTTACACCAATAACAAGATTTGTTAAAATTTTCAACCCTCCTCGTTCCACAAGAGACCACTAGGTCACAGTATCTAGGAGTGTCTCGGGGGTGAATTTATTTTTTGAGCACGATACTAGATGGGAATTTTATAGGACCACTCATGCGTGCCTCTAGTAGTGCCACACGAACCAAGTATCTTCCATATTTTATCTCCCTCTATCGATTAGGCGGCGTTATAGGGTGTGGTACAGAATGATGAAAGGGCGGGGTAGAGGGTTTAAAGTTCTCCGCACAGAAACAGGTGCCTAGCTTATAGTGCTTCCTCGCAAAGAAGTTTGTGGAATCGGTTTTCTCAAACTGGTGCCTTGAAAAGGGAGTTAGGAGTTGGAAGGTATAGCTAGGCGATTTTGGTATGCTAGCTTCGAACCTCACTAGTAGCAGCCTACTCGCTCCAGATAGGGTAATGCGAGATATAATTCCCCGCATGGCCAGTAAAATTGGCCCTTAGTCTGAGTTAACTAAGTTACGTTAAACTAAAAAACATTCTTGCAGGAAATGACTAAACTTGAGAGCACTAATGACAATCCATGCCTTCTCGGAACTATTGCCATTTTTGTTGAACTTGAATGCCTAGCAAGTGTCAATGCTATACCCACTTGGGAAGAAATCAAGCCACAATTGGCATTAAATCTCCCTCAAGTAAGACTCCAGGATCGCTTGATCAGAAGTTGAGCTATCCCTCAAATCCAGTTCAAATCCTAAAAGCCACGCTGACAGTTTTCGGCACATATTCTGACAGATGAACAAAACAGACTTCCCTTGGCCACTGGGGGGGGGGGTCCCGGGGCCTACATGGGGTTTAGGAAGACGTCTACAGTAAATTGGGGGAGTGGAAATACCTGCCCTTCCGTTAGCACCGGCAGCAATACTACTAGTACTAGAACTTTATGGTACTGTACTTCCGAAATTTCAGCTGCTCGGATGCAGCAGGTGAAGGCTAATAACAGCTATCGCAAAATGAAGATAGGCTGGTAAAACCAAGACTCTAGCCCGTAGTCTTATCAATGCAACTTGAGGTCTAGTTATTAGCCCTTCTGATACAGCATATAAAACTGCCCCACCTTGATTACTTTTAGGCCATTTGGGGATCTCAAGGTAGCTAACATGGGATAGAGCCAAACCTGTTGAAAACGGATAGGGTAGAGGAGAGCCGGCTTGGAGGGTTTCGCCTTCTATAGCAGACACATGATAAATTTCAAGGTTGTAGATATCCTGGAAGCCTTTCCATTTACGAGAGGCGCAAATTTGGAAACATTTGCTTTTACAACTATCATACCATTGATGATTTTGATAACTTTTGTTATTGCTTATTTATTATCGATTGGGGGATGTTTGTTCTCTCCCCCTTTGTTCTTGGGTTTTCCGGGCTGTGCCTTGGGGTGATTGCTGGGATCTCCCCGTATCATTAAGCTTTAAAGTTAGTATGATTATATAATGCGAATAAATCTAAGGACTTTTTTTTATAAAAAAAAACAAAAACTTAACCCATCGGTCTACCTTGTCCTATCCTAGAATTCCATATCAGCCAAGTGGTTCGTTCAACAACTACGAGTAAGTTGAAGATCATCGGATTATCTAAAGGGCCGTACTCACGTGAGCTATATTATGGTGGTTGAGGCTTATTCCTTGGTGTCTGCTTATTTATGGAATTCCACTGGACACTCCTGATTAATGATATTCGACACCCCCGAACCAGCCTCTGTCGAAAAAGTCGGGGAACTGGGATCGGCCTTCTGGGGGTTTGATTGGAGTGTTGAGTGGGCTGAAGCCAATTGAGTAACCGTGTTTCTAACATTTAATTTTCACATTTCCCCATTTTTTCGACCAGAGGCTGGTCGAGAGACGAGAACGGGGGGGCCTTGTGTTACGGCCCCACCTATTAAAGTTACCGGTAGTGATGAAATCCTGGTATGGTCAGTTAAAAAAAATCACCAAACACCATGGACAAGACAGGCTATGACAACGTCACTCTCCCACCAGCCCCACCATCCTGAGGACCAATATATATATATACCAAGGAAAAAAGGGAAGAAATTATGAAGTGCAGGCTGGGAGGTAATGATTTCTCTGGGGGGGTTTTGTTGTTGAACCAGCCTGGTGTTGGGCTAATTTTGCTAACAAACGATGCCTGCACCCGGCCCCCCGGGGGCGCACCGCAAGAACTCGTTTGATCCGCTATCAGATTGCGTAGCGGAAATCGCTGTACTAAACCGCAATGTGTTTGCCAGAGTAGGCAAACAAAATTACAAATACCAGTTAATAAGGTCTACCGGATCGGCTCACACAAGCTGCACCACATCTAGAAAACACCCCTCGGACTATTTTTCTTGGATCACCGATGTGCTAGGCCCTCACGAGATGGAGGATTTAAATTTAACGAGTATCGACCGTATCATATGCTACGTATTGGCCCTTAGATATGCTCAGATTTTTTTACCTTATTTCTTTAGTCACTGTTCTATGATACTTCTTGCTCGTGGCACACAAACTATTTCTGGTGATCAAGTGGCGAAGGGATTGCACTCTCCAGAGGGTCCACCACAAGCACTCTAATACGAGAGAAATATGCCAGGACGTTGCTGCTTCCTCTTCCCGCAAGGCGTTGTGTATGCCGATATTCCTCTTGTTTCGGCTTGGCCAAGAGCTGAACTTGGGGCGTTTCCCCTCAGGCAGCTAAGAAGGGAAATTCTACTCGAGTAAAGTCCTAGCCTATCTACTGAGTATCTTCTACTGGTATATCGAAGTACTAGAGGCAGTGCCCCGCCGTTGGCATGTGGTGGTTCTTCTCCTGCTTCTCGAAATCCTTGCGGTAGGTATTAATAAGTGCCCGTATCGCTTACGCCCGAATACCCCACGTTGGTGGCTCGTTGAATACGAGAACTGGGCCAGGAACCCTAACCCGCAGAGTGTTACGTACGAGACGCAGGTGGACCTGATCGACGGAGGTGAGGTAACGTCTGCTAGGGTAAGCTGAAACGCATGGTTACACGAACTAACCGTTCGGGAAGTAGCTTGCTTTGTACTTCTTCTCTCTCGCAAGAAGTATCTGAAAATACCTATACGGATATTGGTACACAACCGCCCAACCAGCGAAAGAAAACCCTGCTTGTTCATTTCCAGATACTTTATGCCAGATACAATCATGCTACTTGTAGATGCGATACGAGACTCAGCCCCTCTTGTCATTGCACTGGAGGCGGGTGAGGTTAAGTCATGTCGCCGGGGGTCTGCACTTTTAGCTCATCTTGCTTGGCGCTGAGGGACGTGCTGGTATGAGACTTTGCAGCACCCACGCCTCTGACGTATATTTGGTCTGCTGCTAATCACAAAGGAGATACTGATTGAAAATGCGCCTAGGGTTCCCCAAAGAATATCGGGGAGTTACCCTAACTATACCATCCTCGGCAAGATTGACACTCCCTCAAAATCTTCAAATCCCACCGCTAATGAAATAATAGCCTCGTAACCTTTCTATATTTGATATGGTATGGCACAGCCCAGTAAGAGCCGACACAGAGGTACATGTTTTGAGCCCTAATCTGACGTCGGGGATAGCTCCGATCGACAGACTCTTTCGAATTGTCCAATTGCGCTACTGCTAAGGTAGGGGTCCTCCCAGGACGTATTTCTCACAACTCAATCGCCATCAGAGGAAACAGAATCTCCAACCAAACCTCTCAGTTCATGTTGTATGGTACTCCCTCCATAAAGAAAACCATATTTTCTCAGCCGATTGTTAGCCCCACAATACGAGCCTGAAATTGAAAGCATTTCCGATCAAATTGGATCAATGACCCCAAAAGAAATAAGCAAGGCAGCTCGAATTGTACTGAGAAAAGGATCTCAAGAAATTAACCCTTCCACTTTTTTTCTTCTTTTTCTTCTAGAACTCCGGCTTCCCTCTGTCGTCCGATGGGCAGATAGTATTTGCCTCCCTTTACCCAGTGCCCATCTACCAGCATAGAGGGCTACACCCACATGTGGTCAGTTATGGTAGCAAATATACTGTAATAGGCACCGAGAACATCTCCAGCTTACCAGCCCTCTAAACAAACAAGATAGTAAAAGACCGTCATTCAGAGATATTAGAGAACTAGTCTCCAAAGTATTGGAAATCCATCTTCTCGGACTCCTAGGGGTTATAATATCAACTGTTTTTAGTATGGGTAAAGACATCCACAATTGTTATCCAGACACCACTATCCATAATATCCGAACTCTGGTCGAATTCGGTCCCGGAAGTTATTTCAAGTGTATCACCGATGGATACGATGCTCACCTGATTCTAAACGCCCACTCGCTATTGGGGATGCTCCAATGGTAATAATCGGGCCCTAAATTTGCGAATACGAAGTGTTGGGCAAGGGGGACTTCTGCCAAGGTCTTTACCTTTTCCTAACGAAGGGAAGCGGGCTAGGTAATTTGTGCAGTTTTCTGGATGATCGGAGGCGGAGGAAATGATATTTATGCTTCAATTAGAATACGGGAATCTCTTGTTGGGGGGGTGATAGGCGCCTCCGATTTAGGACTTCTTCCTTAGCCTAGTAATAACATCACCTATGGTATTCGTACGACGCAAGGCATCCACCGACACCCTCCATAACCAGAACCCATCCTCAAAAAGTATATAAAACGCTTCCCCATCGCTCTCCTCCCATTCCCTTCTCATCATCACAACAGAAACTCGAGCTTCCAGCAATCCAAACCCACCAAGACCAATTGAAACCACTCTTCAAAACCACTCTTCATAACTTAAATTAAACTCTACCCCCCAAACCAAACGAAAATGCAACTCCCAACAGCCCTCCTCTTCCTCACTGCCCTCACCTCCACTGCCTCCGCCTGGAACCTTGTCCTGACAATGGAGGACCGTCGCACAGCGACCATGCACGGCACTTTCAACCAAGATTGCAAGAAACTCGACTTCGACATGAGCTCTCCCGTCACCACCGCTTCCTTCGTCGAATCTACCTGGGCCGATACGTTCGAGCTCTATGCCAATACCGATTGCTCCGGGAGAGTGTATAGGAATGGAGCCGGGACGTACACAGTTACCCCGAGGTTTAAGGTTCAGGCCTATAAGGTTTATTAAGCCTTTGATGTGGCGAAGGAGGAAGGCGGAAGGCGGAAGGAGTAGAAGGATTGGGGGGATTTCTCTGTTTTCTTGTTTTCCTTCGGGTTCTGATTTTTTGACTGGTTATGGAATGTGGGAAGTGTTTTTTGGGGGGGGGGCGGTGAATGATAGTCCTGTCATTTTGTTATTCACTTCGGCTGTGCCTTGTCGGACACTCTTTTAGTCAATGAAGCTTCACATAAAATCTCGGATAACTCAGGTCCGTCTTTGCAAAAACGGTATAACTCTCAATTCGCGATGAGCTTTGAGAGAATGAAAACTAGAGGGCTATCATAAGGTTGCTAGAAGTCACGATGTCTCACTCGGGGTGCTACCATGACAAACCCATTATTCGGAATTATTCTTGTATCATACCCCGCCAGGTGGTGTGCTGGCGTGGGGGCGGTAGGGGGGTTGCATATTAAGAAAACGTTCGAGCACCTCAGGCACCCTGACTTCATAGACTTGACCGAGACACAGAACCTGCCAGTATTCCTGCCCGGTACAGTAAATATTTAGAAAATCGCTCATTCATGATACTTTTTAATCCGGGGGTGAAGTAGTAATTAGTCAAAGTATTACAGTATCACGGTACAATGATAACTCTGATTGCCGTATTTTCCCTTTCGGTCAATCTGATTCCGCCGTTGGTTATCTCCTAGTGTTGCCCCACCACGAGCACCGCTTCCGCTCGCCAACTTGCCTAGCAGCTCCCCTTATGATCCGACCTGAGAAAAAATCTGGTGCGGCTCCATAGATCCTCGCTGGACAGGCGCGCTCTACCAGGGGTGGCGCGAGCAGATCAAGACGTATATTACCACGCCTCCTAGGATTCCCAGGGTTGGGGTCATCAAACACTTGACAGCCACTCCTCATAGTAGATCATAGGTTCTCACACAATATCCCATAGGGCTCGTTGATACCCGCCTAAAGCCCCATAGATGCTCATAAGGTCCTCAATCTCCACCAATAAAATAAACCAAAGCCCTGTTTGGCCCGCAACAAAAATGTCATTTTTCTGACTTTTATGGCATTTTAGTTGCAAATGAAATATTACGACATTGTGCCCTTTTGATTATAGCTCGACTTACAAGCCTCCTGCTGTGCTTTTCTTTTCATTACAATAATCAGAACGGCGGCCACTATCTGGATATTGATATTTTTATACCTGTTGGTCAAAGAGGTTTGAGTTTTAGCAAAAATGAAGTTTTTAGGAAAAACTGTATTTTTTTTAAACGGCGGCGTGCCAAACAGGGCCTAAAAACAAAACCAGACCTTGAAAAAATAGTCAAGCATTAGTCGACGAAATACAGATTCTTCGAGAATTCCATCTCCTTCGCGCCAACCAACCCATACACCGGTTGGTTCTTATGAGGAGAAGTGACCACCAAGGTTCCCGGTCCGCAGATTATCAGCAGCTAAACGAGTTGGCCCCTGAGGATGCGATATAACAGGTTTAGCCCTGTGCCTGAGGGGGCTGTTGGACTAGCTAACGAAGAAGCACTATAGCTTCCTCGGGTATCCATCGCCCTCTTATATAATGTCGTCCGTCCCGTTTGTTGAGAAAAGTAGTGTCAGGTTTCATAATCATGTGCCATCTTCGGCTATGATGAAAGCGGTTGGTTAGGACGGAGGGAAGCCCCACTCACACCTGAGATGATAGTGGGGTTGTCGCGACCCCATTGAGGTTGTCCAGTGCCATGGGTACCCGGCTGGGCCAGGAGTGATATTCGTCCCGCTGTTAACGAGAGAGTACTCGGTATTCTTACAGTATTCGGATGAATTGGCGCCCCGATGCCCCAGCTTACACCTAAAGAATCAAATCATCCGAATACTTTATGAATCACCAAGTAGTATCCGCTGCTGTATTGGAGCATTCCCGGGTCGAGTAAAGGACGACAGATCCCGACCTTCATAGTCAGGATATTGATGTCGAGGGATGTGTTTGTCGCAGTGTGATAAGTACTCAATTTTCTGCCTAAGTTTGATTCAGATCCAACGCGCTAGCGAAGGAGCAGGTTTTACCCCCCAGCTCATAGCCCCACTTTTGTGGTAAGGACATACGCATTTGGTATAGTGAGCAGACGTACGTCGTAGTAGCGTTTTAAGATAAACTCATGCTCACTCGCTTCGCAACGCCATGTGGATCATTTCTACACCGGAACAACCACTTCACACCTCACCCGAAATCCTTCCATCAGAATCATTTCCCATCACTCGCTCAAACCCCCCTGCCCCCCAACCTCATTCCGGGCCCAAAACCTCCTATATACTACTACCCCGTCTTCAGCATCACAGCAGCATCCTAGGCAATAAGCTTGTTCGCTATTCCTTCCATCCCCCCATTTCACAGAAAGGATCTGAATAGCTCACGATGCTAATTGCTTTACTGCATACAAGCTTAGCTTAAGGTGAAGCTTCGCCCAGATACCCGCAGGTAGCCGGGAGATTAATAATACGATCGAATGCAAGTACGGCATCATACAAGTAAAGTTTTTTCCTATCCTTGGAGGCCGTGTAGAACAGGGCCTTGGAGCCGAAGTCGGCCTTTTGGACCGTCTTTGTGGCCTGGACAGTGGCGCCTTGGCTTATTATTGAAGGGTTTTTTTTTTCTGGATTGGTTCTACTCCCAGGGTGTTAATTGGTTGGCAGATGAACCTTAATAAAGAGTATGGGGGGGGGGCTGGTATTGCTCTTGGAAGGTTCGAGCGCCTTTAGTATATATTTGTGAGGCGTAGTCGAAGTATTGTTCCATCATTTGGTTGTGTGGCCTCTACCTTTATTGAGCTTCACCTACCACTCCTCTGAAGAGAAAAAACTATACATTCTGATCTACACTCTGACAATTTCTCTCTCCCAATATCATTAATCCCAACTCGGATAGTGCTGCCCCAGGCGGAGTTGTAGAAGAGGGCTAGGGTTGGGTCAAGTTGGGTTATTGTGTAGCGAATCCAAACTGTCCGGTACCTGCAGGCCCTGTTCGGAAATGACGGGCTTCCGACCTGACTGTCGGCGGAGGGTTTGGTGAGTTCTACACCGAAGACGGCTCGTGGTAGGAGTCGCTGTGAAGAGGGGTTGGAGAATATACAAGTGGGAAGTGGGCGGGCGGGAGTCCAGTACAGACAAACTAGCAAGGCCCCGATTGAGACCTCGAGTGTTGCAATTTGCCCCTCAAAGCATAGCCCACTGCAATGGTTTCGCTGGGTGTGGTGTTTTTCTCATATGGAATTTCCTTTTCTATCTTGCACGTACCCTACCTGCCTCCTAGAGCTATAAAGCTTGTAGTGGTGGAGTCTTGTTCTAGCAAGCAGGAAAGAAAACGAAAGAGTAAGTTTAGGTTGTAGACATATCGGAGCAGCCTGGTCGAGCAAATATAGGTAGAGCATAGTTTCTAGGTAGATAGTGATGCAGATATTATAATAGGCCAGGGCAACCCCCCACAGGGTCGAGGGAGTTAGAAATGATTTGTTCCATTTACTGCTAGTCTGTGGCCTTTAGCCCGGCTTGCCATGGAGTTCTCATTCTTTGCTAGACAGGTATCATACCTGGAACAGAAGACAGGGAAAATCTAGTTAGATGGTCGATGGGGTAATTAAATCGTACTTTCTGATAAGTTGTATATACAGTGCACAATAGACCAGTATGATACCGCCCGGGCCACATGGTTTCATATTATAAAGTATGGCAGTAATGAGTGCACCACTTCTGTAGATAATCTCTCACCGGAGGCGTCTGTTGGGGTCTGCCCACCAGCGGCACGGGAGGAGATACACCACCCTTCCCATTGAAATCCCGAAATCTAGCCTTTGGTGGGATAAGTATTAGTTCCCAAGTTTACATTTCATGAAATACCTAGCTGGCGCAGTGGTTAACCTTCTGTCGCAATTAGCGGGAGCCCAGGAGTTCAATCCATGCTGACAATCAGTTATTATTGAACGATCCGTCATGTAGGGCAGGATAATTAGAAAATCCTGCCCTATGGGGACTGGGAGATTGAAGAACTTAGCCTTCATCAATAGGGCTGTGGGGTTTAACAATCCTGCTACGAGGTGGTAGAATCCGACTCTAGACCTTAAAAGGTTGGCGATCGGCGGGTAGCAGAAGCGAATGGGAGGGGGTTGGCAAAAATAAAATATAAAATAAAATAAAATAAAATAAAAATAAAAATAAAAATATTCTTTTTGTATTGGGAAGGCAGCTGTTGGCTCTAAAGGCTATAGCCATTCTAGTCGTTTTCGCTCTGATGAGATACTCTCTCCTTATTTATTGCCTTGTAAATATGATTTCTTCTTTAGCAAGGCAGGGTCTAGATAGCGCCTAGTGAAAGACATAATATTGGCATATGCCGGACCGGTGCAGCTAGGACAAACACATGATGTTGAAAAAAGATCCCCCTAGCGCTGTACTAACTTGGCACCTTAGTATATTATTGGGTTATTAGACGAATAGATTGCGCTTCTCAAACTCGTAGTATAGTGGCTAAGTAAGAAAGTACCACCCGAGTGATATAGGAAATCTACCACAGATACACGAACACCCTGCCAGAGCACAGCTGTCTATGCCACTAAAATAGATAAATAAATAAAACCTTACCATAGGTAGACCCATCTCGCATCCTTCCGCCCAAACTAGAGACAAGCTTCGTATTGGTGTTGGATGGAGTGCTGAGCAGTGTTGTGGCGTAGGTGGTACTCGAGTACCGGAGCTACTCGAGTAGTGTGCGAGAACCTAGTTGTCACTACCGGTAGGATACTCGGATTAGTGAGGCGTCCGGGAAACATGCCCCATCAGTAAGGCTTAATTACCTAAGAGTGGCAGCCACCCAACTACGAGTACCGGTAGCCCACTGACGCATGGTCCCCTATCAATAAGCCAAAAATCGCAAATACCGGCCATCACGACCGCGCACCAAATCACTCGCCTTGATGCACAAACACTTCCTATAACTTTAGCGAACAGTTAATTCAAGCTAACTCGCAAAGAAATCCCTGAACTCTGCGAAATCACCTCCCCTAGAACCTACACATCACCACAACACTTACGATACTCAGTGACATCCCACGCCAACACTAGACCAGTGGCGAGGGGGGTATGGGGACGCCAACGGCGCCACCGCCGGGAGAGCTCGGCAGGAGACTTGGTAACCATTTCCTTCCCAATCAGTCAGTAGGCGATGCTGAATATCGAAAAGGGGGAGAACCCTTCCCCCCGCGTCAACGGCCGACCCGAGTACCGTGCTCGGGTGCATCCTTCAGACATCAATTCCTCTTCCATCATCCTTGAGTGAATGAAAACCACGAATTCGCTCGATTTCACTAGTACGCCAAAACAATCTATTCTACAGCAAGAGTGAATATGCCACGAGAATGCCTTCACGCAAGCGGATTGGCGATATGAATCATCGGGCCCGGATCCCGAGTGGGGGGGCTAGCAAAGTTGTGGGGTAGCTGAACTAACTTACGTACTCGCGGTTTATTATGAAAGGGATAGTAGGAACCGGCACCGGAGATAGAAGAGGGGGCATTTGCACCTGTCAATAGGTTGGGTAAACAAAGAAAGGGGAGGAAGGGGTATTTGATGCTCCAGGGAAGGAAAGGTGTTTTAGTTTGGCCAGGTTTTTTCTGCAACCTTTGTATAATAGTGTTGTGCTGAGTGAGAGACAAGGTAGTTCTCAAATGATCCAATATATTAAGCAGGAGCAACCATCACTCCGAGAGTGACCGCATCAGACCGAATACGAAGGATGCCTCCCCATCCCTTCCTTGATTCAATTGTTCGACAAAATACACCGAGGACTGTAGCCCCCCTCACGACTCACTTCTCCCAAGGCTATCCTTGCCTCCCGTGTTCCAGACTTCCATGAAAATTCCATGCGCATTCCTGTCTGTGCGCGTGGGGAAAAAGATTCCTAAAGAGAAAATAATCCCCCACGCTAAGGCGGTTAGATCACGTGCTCTTTGAAAATTTGCCCGGCTTCGCGTTCCCAAAGTGCCCCCCCCGTGGAAAAGCTTTGAACACAATATTTCTTCTTTTCCTCTCAACCACCCGACCACTCACACGTCGCCAACAAATAATTCGCTATTTTCCCAGCAGGCTGGTTAGACTTACTTTCCCCACATTCATTCAATCACTTTATCTATAGACGTCTATCTCTTCGTCATATCACAAATAGTCCGTCACACATGCCCTTGCTAGAAAAGAAGAAATGGCTCCATCTGCGAACAGCGCCTTGAATCGTGAGTTTTTCTCCTTCTTCCTCGTCCACTTGGTCTTCTCACTGACAGAAGATGAAATTGGGGGGGGAGTAGTAGAGCCCAGCCCACTCCATGCCCTACCAATTTCCACGAGCCCCGATACCGACCTTCACCACAACGGCCACCTGCGCGAATCCCCCGCGTCTATACTCAATCCCTCTGCCAGGTCCAAGCCAAAATCGTGGTGGCGCGCGCAATGTATTCTCTACGGTATCCCAATAGACGAGAAAGCTACCGTCGCAGAGCTGCATGCTTCACTAGAGAGTGCAGTGAATAAGCTGGGCGAGCTGAGGGTGGTGGAGGAAAATTTAGAAAAAGTGGTAGAATCTAGGAGGGAGGCGAATGAGAGGGTTCGGAAAGCAGATATCGCAGTTCGGGGCGTAACACCGGTTAGTGGTAAAGACGCAAGTGTAAAGGAATCGGTGAGTGGGAGTGTTATGGATGGGGGAAGGGGGAAGGGGAAAAAGCTGGCCGAGAAGGATCGGGACGTTCTCAAGGTTGTCAAGTCCGGACCAAAGGTCAGCAAGAAGGCTGTCAAGAAGGTCATTACGAAGACTGTTGTTTCCAAAACAGTCAAAGTTTCCAAGAAGAAGGTTCCGAAGACCGAGGTTGCACCTCCGCCGCCTCCCCCCCCCGAAGAGAGTCTGGATCTGGACCCTTACGAGGGCGAGCCAATGATGTGGCCGATGGAATTGGATATTGACGAAAGCCGTTGTTAATCCCTGCCCTGTCTTTTGCTTCTTTTTTCTTTCTATTCTGCTCTTGTCCTTTTGTGAATTTATTCTCCTTTTAATTTCATTGCGGTCAAGCGTGGATTGGACATTGGAACAAAATTCGGTCATTACGGAGTTTCTTTTGTCACGGGTTGGACTTTTGGTTGGTTAATTTTGCATTCAAATCTTGCACATCTCTTCTTAGGCGAGCTTCTGCAGGAGGTTAAACCCTCGTGGTGGAAGGAGTGTTATATATCGAAAAAACAATTTCGGCCATCGCCCTCTGGTAGGCTCTATGCCCTTTTGATAGCCGTCTTAGCAAGACCGTTAGAGGGAAAGATGTTCCGTTAGTAAAACGGTGACATTTTGAACATTGCCCGCAGGGCCAGTCTGTCCTGATCCGGGCCTTGTAGCAAAAGCCATTGAAACCCTTAATAATACCCTTCGCACAAGGTTGCCCAAGGCGCGAAATAAAGAAGACTTGTTCCGGACACTGAAGGGGACTAAATCTTTTCAGACAAGAACGATTCATTGGATAGAGGCGGGTTTTCACGCTTGCAGATAGGTGTTCAACTTGTTGAATTTGTTGATTCATAGAAGAAATTTGACCTATCTTCATCAAGATTACAACTTTAATCTTATGCCGCCAGAGAGTCTTACTACTAAAGAGCACAAGGAGTCCTGATTTGGCAATGCTTTTCATCTCGTGTCAGAGTTCCTTCCCCTTACCAAGCTTATCGTCAATGCCCATGTGCAATACAGGCTTGGAAATATTGAAGCGTTCTAATTAGCGGACGGCATCCTTTGCGCATTCAACCATATCGGGCATTTAACAGGAATGTACAAGGACAAGTACAAATTAATGCACCAGATTCGTGCTTGCAAGGATTTGAAGTATATTATCTGCTACTGTTTTAACTCCGGACCTGTTCCTGAAAGACTGTAGATCGGATTTTGGGCACTGGCTTGGAGCGTATGGCTCTTCTCCTACCGAGGTATTCCCCCATTACTGGAGAGATGGCTCAGTAACCTATTAGCAAGATAATTCGAACGGCGTCACAGCAAAGGATTTGCCAAAACAGTTACAAAGCGCTCGGTGTAATCTCATTTCGGTTGGCAATTGAGGTCGACTGTCATTCATGACATCGCGGATATGATCTAGCTGGCATGAAGTCAAACAAATGCAATACAGTTTTGCAGCATCTTAGTGCAGAATGGAGATTTTGGAAGAGCAACGTTCCATAGAAGGTCCCCGGTCTTCCCGTGCCAATTGAAAATATTATCTTGCGATATCCCAAGAACAAGGCCGACTAGTGGGTGAGCATCGAACACGATAATAGGGACTGGATCCGGAGAGGTGCTACTGTGGACAAGACTGTGGCTCAGAAGGATCGGGGGAGGTTAACATGTGGCAGCCAAATGTCTGCGGGTAGTTACAGCGGCGCGGACATCAGTTTGAGCAAGGCATCGGGGGTTATTACACCGGAGGACTAAGGCGTCTATCTTAACTTAGTATTTCAGTCTAAAAAACAAGGAATTGTGGCGACAATGAGAGCAATGGTCAATTTCTGTGTAAACAAGAGGATTGACCTGATTGTGGAAGTTCAAAGTTCATCCTTCGAGCATCTGCTGCATCGAGGTGAGCGCAGACATGCACTGGTACTGGTAATAAGATGATGCATCCAATTATGAGTTTCATTGAATTTCTCCTGGCAAATAAACGCACGAATCCTCTTACACCGGGGTCAACAATTAGGCCAGGAAAAAATGTGTAAATAACAAACACAGTATAATACTTTAATTGCCACAAGAGACTTCTGATATTACATTCCCCCGTCCCCGACCCCAGAGCAGCTAGAGTCGAATGCAAGCAATGAGCCGGTTTAACCTTATGGTATTATAATCCCAGTAGTAGAGCACTGCAACAGGAGCAGAGACAGCGCAGACCGATGGGCAGCGCGGGCGTGTATGGAGGAACACAGAAGTGTGGACGGGTGAACGTTCTAGGGCAAGCACGGATGTTTAGGGCATATGCGGAGAAATATAGCCATCACATGTAAATTTAAGAGCAGAGTTTTACCTACTAGAGGTGAACCGTAGCTAGCAACCTCCATAGCGAATACAACTCTAACATCTCCGTTAAACACACCCGAACACGAATCGTGCCACCTCCATCACCTTTACCCATTGAGGCCATGAAAAAGGCATTATTTATTAATATCTGCTCTGAATGGTAGGTTTAACAAGATACGGGCTCGGGCCCTCGGGTCTCTGTTGGGCGTGGGCAGGGGTATGTTTATTGGAGCTCCGACTGGAAGCTGGAAAACTGTTTGCGCAGGGTTTGCGCTTCCCCGGCACTGGTCCAAGGACGAAGATCCTGGAAGGGCGGTATACATTGGCCGCTTCTAAGAACTGGTAGACAAGAGGTGCGCAGATTGGAAGTCGAGACTGATCAAGAGTGATGACGGCAAGGAAATCGTCAAGTTAACCGAGGAAACAAGCACGGAATTGAAGCTTCTTAAGAGAGGCGACTAGATTCTAGCTGCACCGGCACAATGGGATGTTCTTTCAGGGCAGTGGCAACTACAGAAGAAGGTACAAACGGTAGAGCTATTCATTGTCGATGAGCTTCACATGCTGGGGGGGAGGGATTGGGTTCACTTAAGAGATTAGTGTATCCAGAATGCACTACATTGCTGTCCAGGCGGAAAGCCCAATGAGGATCGTTCCCTTCAGCGCCTTATTATCAAAGGCTAGAGACCTGGGCGAATGGGTTGGAGCCGACAACACACTACCTCCAACTTCAGCCCTAGCTCATGCCCCTACCCCATTGGAGAATCACATCCAGTCCTACGGTATCCCTCATTTCCCGTCGATAATGGCAATGCCAAAACCTATTTAAATAGCCATATTCTCAGTGCCGGCAGACAAACCGGTAATCGTTTTTGTCCCGAGTCCAAAACAATGCCGATCTAGCACGCTAGGTATTTTATCGTACTGTGTCGTAGATCGCACGGGAACCATCCCACCAACCCACTAGTTTTAACTTTCCACCCTCAAGAACCATGGAGCAGGCTTTCTGCTGCTTGGGAGATGGGTGCTATTCCTCCTGTTTCAATTGATTTTTCATTGATACACCTCCTTCCGCGGTGCTTCCAATGATTCCTAAAGTCAATTTGTGGTCTTTTCGGTTATTTGAACAATCTTTAGGCAGCAACACGACACACACCCTGTGGCACGCCATGTCAATCTGGTACCAGGTGAATAAAACCTGTGTTACAGCTCCAGGAGTCCAATGACACTATTCGAAGCAATGTCACACAGCCCATAGGTCATCATTGTAAGACAAATTCCTACTATTAAAGGGCAGTCAATTGTAGAAGGACCTTTTACTGCTTGGAATAGCAATTTTGGATGTCCATTACTCTATCACAAGATTGGGTTTCTCCGGTCAAACCCTTCTTATGATTCCTGCTAATATGCTCCAGGAATGGAGGGGGTTCGCCTAGCAAACCCACGGGCCACAAGCGCCCAGAATTACAAGTACCCCATGCAGGAGGGTAGGTGATGTCTCTAGCCCCACTCCGCCCTAGACGTTCCGAAGGTAATGTGGTGCTACAGAGTCATCGATCCTATCACGTATAGTCATACCTCGCTATCCCGGATGACCGGAATCTAAAGAATCTGTCCAGGACAACCAGTGATGTGGGACAACAGGCCAAGCTCCGCTGTGAGATCGTTTTCAATTCACATCATTTTATACGAGACAGCGAGGTATCTGTATTATTGAGATCCGGGACACCGACGTTTGATTGTAGGTCTTTGTGGAATGGGCGAACCACTGATTTTCAACATTCCCAGAGTGGCAACTATTGATCCCAAGGTTGGACCTTATTTTCAGAGCCGTCCGTTATCTCAAGCTACAGTAACTGGTATATTTCTAAACCTCTGGACTGAGGTCAGAAGTCACTCTACCTTTTAGCAATTATGACAATGTAAGCTGATATTCAATCTATTGAGATCCATAACAAAACATCTGAGATTACTTGCTCATTCCCAAACTATAAAAGCTCTTGGTGGGGTCAAATGCCAAGGCAGGGGGAACAGACAGGTGTGCAGATCTCAGAAGCTAATTGTACAAAAATAGGAACGCCACTCAGTATTGGGTTCTGAGGGGAGAACGGAAAACAATTCAGCCAATAGCATTAAACTCGCTAGAATCCTCGTCATTCGGGTCAATATCCTTCCATAAAGGCTCAAATCGTGATCGCAACATTCGCTGCTCTTGCTGTGAAAAAAACCTTCCTACAAAACATATAGCAATAATTCCTGTTGACGAGGTTGGACAATAGCTGCTGAGACAGAGGGTATAATGTAGCAATCTGCGAGAGTTTAGCTTCATTCTCCCTCAAGCCTTCCAATAGTGGATCATTTAACCTATTATATTTATGGAAAAACTGTATCGATAAAAGGCTCTCCAGTCCCACGCACATTGACTAGTAATGCTTGGCGATAGTGCCAGCGTAATACATCATCAACTGGACGAAGTGGATCTTCCACGAATTCCCGATCCAGATAGTGGCCTGTAAGCTGAAGTTCCAGGGTTTCAGGGGCGAAACAGACGATCCTATAGTTGTCCTATAATTTAATTAGTGACAGAGTCTGGAAAATGTAGAAAGCCATACATCAGGATCAATTGAGACGCAGTAAGAAGTGAAAAGGTGGTGCTCTGTAGTGCTAAGCAAAATTCCATTCTGGAGAGAATTGATAGATCTGTCGGTTCCAAGCTTTGGGGGGATTGTGATCCATTTACTATAGCCGAGATCGTTCCACTGGCCCTCATAGGCCAAGGGAAATACATGAGTTGCTTCAAAGCTCACCCAATCGCCATAGCGAGCCATTCGTGCTGGCCTGCGAGTTAAAATACAGCGTCTATCTCGCTCACGTATGGTTTTCGTGAAGGTGCTGGAATCGATTGCATCGGGTGCTGAAATTGTCGGAAGTAGTGGCACCTCTTCAGTGACAGTGACCGAACCTATCCTATATTAGTGGTACGAAATAATCAACCACTAGAGGGTTTTACCTTGAGTAACAAGAAAATAGTCACCTGGGCGCAGTGGGCCTGAGTCCCGATCAACCAACGGCCCACCTCCCATGCCATAATATAGTCCCCACATGCAATGATCACTAAAGGTGCACAAGCTTTCGACCATTGCGTATAGATGCCAATTCTGTGTCCCCGGTGCAACCCAAAGCCCCCCAATCAAACGACTCTTATCAGCACAAGTGTAGTTCAAATAACACTGTTCAGCAGAAAGGTGGTAGATATGGGCATTACGCCATATGGAGCGAGTAAGGTAAGCCATGTATGCAAACAGTTGGGAGTGTTTGCCGGGAGGGGTTGGAAGAAAGGTGTGTGGGTATTGGCGAGAGAAGGTAGTGTGTGTATGGGTTGTGGATCGGAGGTAGGTGGGGCACAGGGGAAGCGATTTGGAGCAGAGTTTAAATAATGTAGCTGAGAATGATAGGCCAGATTTCACTTGTCAGTCGCCACGTGCCCTTTCAAGCAGTTACCCTACACAGAAAACTAAACCTCAAGTATCATCCTACCAGTCTCATACCTGTACCATATGAAGAATTCGTCAAATTATCCTTAACCCTCGTTGCCTGAGACTCAACTCCAACATCCAAAATCCCCGACCTCCTAACCTCCTATATCTGCTCACTTCCGGTAGAATGATAGCGCCGCGTAGACATAGAATCAGGAGGTTTGCATTCTTATTTGCCTTCGTTGTCAGAAAGGTAACAGTTCATGATGAATTTAGGTAGTACATATCCCGGCGGTGCTTCCCTCGCAGGTGGTAGGATATCCTCCTGTTACCCATGCCTTGGCATTTGACCCCATCCAAGAGCTTTTAGGTGTTGAGAATAGGCAAGTAAGCGCAGATATTTTGTCATGAATCTCAGTAGATTGAATACCAGCTTACATAGTCATAATTGCTAAAAGGTAGAGTGACTTCTTACTTCAGTCCAGAGGTTTAAAAATATGCCTGTTACTGTGGCCATGACCATCCGCTACTTCCAGGAGATGAATCCGTTCCGTTAGAAATATTCCAGTGAATAATTGCGGTGTTGTATCTTTGCCAGCAAGGAGCGTACACCTTTCTGCACAGAGAGGGTTAGCCCGGTGAAGAGTAAACTATGTAGGTCGAGATAACTGACCAGCGAGTCACTTGATATCTAGCCAGATTCAGCTTTCGCACTGTTTTTGACCTGCGCTACACTTTATTGCCACAGATGAGATCCTTCTAATGTTACTAACAGAAGTACAGACAGTGCAATCATCACAACCTTAGGCCTTGGCTTCTAGCTGGTGAGACCCTACTGAGGTGCCCAATCATATAGGAAGCATACAAGTATGGTAAGCTGACAAAGCTATCATTGTTAGGAACGATAGAGGGGAATGCAGAGCACCTCATCACCGAGCACTTTCAACATCACCTGAAGGAATTTCTCTAAAGCAATTTCTACTATGTATAAACTATGTATTTGCATTTTTAATATGCAAATTTGTTTTGGCTTGTAAGATTGTGGAGTTAGTCGGAGAGTGCGGTTTTCGTGGCTGGAATTGCTCCACTTGTCTGGTGGGATGGTGAGACTGGCGGGGGCGGGGCGGTGATATCTGTGCCAAGGTCAATTAAGTATCCAGTTGTGCGAGATAGAGTTCTATGGATGCGAAACTGATTCTGTATGTACTATACATAATATTACCCAGGCCTGACCCGCTACTCTGCCCTTGCGAGTGATAACTATGATATGAGCCCACAAGTTGGATTTCACAAATATGGCTATCAGAAACTATTCTATGAAAGCTCTAGCGAATTCTGTCTACGAATGTTAATTTGAAGGAAAAATAAAAGACAACCTCCGACAATACAGGAACTGGTTACAAAACTGGACATGCTATCGTGCGTTAACAAAATTAACCGTACACCACGGACAGCCATGGCAACACCACTACCCGACCAACCCCACTATCAATGAAAAACTAAAAAAAAATTAAAAAAATGTAAATACATAGTGGAAATTAATATTTGGTATACCATCCATCAGCCTTAATAATTGCTTCCACTCTATCCACCATTGATCCTGCCAAAGTGTCAAAAACCTTTGGGT